>CWGY01000016.1_pt1 | contig 46181 bp, 34 predicted proteins | sample 678861 | NCBI WGS metagenome assembly CWGY01 (sample SAMEA3735962, study PRJEB9488) | human gut metagenome | biome: ENVO:mammalia-associated habitat; material: ENVO:feces | place: Malawi | collected 2009-02-27
GGGCTTGGCGCCGGCCTCGCCCTCGGCCGCCCCGGCGTCCGACTCGGAGCCGGAGCCGTCGGCCTTGGCGCCGGACCCGCCCTCGGCGACACCGCCGCCCGCCCCGGAGCCGGAGCCGTCGGCCTTCGAGCCATCGGTCTCCGTCGAGGGGCCGCCGGCCTCGGGCTGGCCGGGCTTCTTGTTGCCCTCGGCGGGGCCGTCCGTCGCGGCCTTGTCGCCCTCGGCGGCCGCGCCGCCCGTGGCGCCCTCGGAAGGCGTCACGGAATCAGAGGCGGCCGCGTCAGACGAGGCGGCGTCCTCAACAACAGCCTTGGAATCATCCTGCTGAGCCCGGGCATACTCGGCAGCCTTAGCGCCAATGCCATCAAGGGCGGCCTCGGCAGAAGAGGTATCCGTGGTGGTGGGCTGAGCAGGCTGAGCCACCTGCTCGGCAAGCGCAGGAGTCGGCGCGCCCGCAAGGGCGATGCCAAGGCCGGCCGTTGCAACAAGAGCCGCAAGGGGACGCACGCCGTTCACGGCAGCACCCTTGAGCTCGGACTTCTCAGAGAATCGAGAGTTCATAAACCCTTCCCTCCGAACATCGCGCGCCAAACTTGAAGCGAATGGCATAGTCACACATGCTTCAGTATAGGCACGCGTGGATTAAAACCTTAAGTGGGTCTCGTGATTCATACATTTACCCTGAATATGCTGCTCAACAGCGAGCTCCCCCAAAGCCGGGGACTGGCTAATGCCGGGGTTCAGGTTCTAAACGCTATACTCAATGAGTTCTAGTATCGTCCACCGGAAAGTCGTTGCCTATGAGAGTGCTCGCCATCATCCCAGCCTTCAACGAGGAAGAGTGTCTCGCGAATACGGTTTCCTTGTTCAAGGCGGAGTGCCCGGACATCGACTACCTCGTCGTCAACGACGGATCGAGCGACCAGACGGCCGAGATTGTCGCAAGTCATCACCTGAACGGCGTCAACCTTCCCGTCAACACCGGCCTCACCTCGGCCTTTCGAACCGGTATGAAGTACGCCTACCGCCACGGCTATGACGCTGTCGTTCAGTTTGACGCAGACGGCCAGCATCTCCCCTCTTACATTCCCCTTATGGCGGATGCCCTGGAGACGCGGAGGGCAAGCATCGTCATCGCCTCGCGCTACCTCGACGGATCGGTCAAGCCGTCCGGGGCGCGCGGCGCGGGCTCTCGCCTCATCACGTGGCTCATCAAACTCACCACCGGCACCACCATCACCGACCCAACGAGCGGCATGCGCATGTACGACCGCGAGATGATCAGGCTCTTTGCCACGGGCTTTGACTGCGCCCCTGAGCCCGACATGGTTGCCCTCACCGCCCGCAAGTACGGCCCCGTCATCGAGATCCAGGCGAAGATGCAGGAGCGCCAAGGCGGCGAGAGCTATCTCAAGCTCGGCAACGTCATTCGCTACATGGGCCGCACGTGCCTGTCCATCATCATGCTGAGATTCCTGCGATAAGGAGCGTCCATGCCCATCTCACTTCGTGTTCTCCTTATTTCGGGCGCCCTCGTGGCCCTCATCGCGGTTGGTACGCGCGTCAAGAAGTCTAAGATCCTGATTGAGGACGCAACGTTTTGGGTTGTGGCCTCGTTCATTCTCGTGCTGCTGGCAATCTTCCCGGACTTCGTGATTAACCTGGCCTTTGGCCTTGGTTTCATGTCTCCCGCCAACTTCGTCTTCCTGGTCATCATCACGATGCTGCTTTGGAAGGTGTTCGCAAACTCCGGCGAGATCTCTCGCCTCAAGGCCAAGGTCAACGAGCTTGCCCAGGAGATTGCCCTTGAGCAGCTCGGGGACGACGAGGATAAGAGGTAGCCTTCCGCACCCAGCACGCACAAAGCGCCCGGCCACCTTCAAGGAGAGGTGGCCGGGCGCTTTAGCAATCAGCTACAGCTTGCCCATTAGGAAGAGAAGCCGCACCGCAAGCTCATCGGGAAGCCTCTGCCTCAAGCGAAGGGGCACGAACGCCTTGGCGAGTCGCCCGCCGTCGAGCATACGGTCCAGCAACCTGCGCTTCTCGGGGCTCAGCGCGTCCCCATATGCCTCCCTAAAGCGCGAGAGCTGGGCCGTGATCTTTGCCAGGTCGTTACCCTCGAGGAAAGCTATGACTCGATAGCGCAACAGCGACAGCTTGCCGGAGCCAGTGGGGCTCACGTTGGAGCCGGTGCGTCGATATTCGAGCGAGGAGAAGTCGTCATACACGATGTTGCCGAACGCCGAGGCGAGCAGGGCATTCCACCAGTCGTGACAGTAAATGCCCTTTGACCCGGTAGAGGCAATAAGGTCGGCAAGCGGGCGATTGATGACCGAGGTGTTGCCAGACGCCATGTTCTCATACAGCATCGTGGCAAAGTGCACGCCAACCTGATTGTGATGGGAGCGCTCCTGCGGCTTCATGTTTGCGTCGCAGAACGTGTACTCAGACCAATAGAGGGCTGGCACGGAGGCGTCGTAGGGCGCGAGCACCTTGAGGGCGCGGGAGAGCTTGTCTGCGTGCCAAACGTCATCCTGATCGCACAGTGCCACGTAGTCGACATCCTGCGGCACGGCAGCAATTGCCTCGCAGAAGGACCCAACCACTCCCAAATTCTTGCCCCTCAAGAGCGTGATGAGCCCGCGTTTCTCGTAAGCTTCCAGCACCTCAAGCGTATTGTCGCTCGAGCCATCGTCGCGAACATAGACAGACAAATTCGCATCGGATGCAACATCCTGGGCCAGAACGCTGTCCAGCTGCTCTTCCACGTGCGCCGCCCCGTTATACGTGGACATCACAACGGCGACGCTCCGCCTAGCCTGCGCTTTGCTCACAAAACTCTCCAGTCATAGCCCTGCCGCTCTTGGCGGCAGCGGGGGTCGGTGGGTTAGTATGGTTCCTAGCATACTCGCACGTTCGGAGGGTTTTGGCATGGCTCCCAGGCAAGAGGACATCAAGGTCAGCATCATCGTTCCCTGCTACAAGGTGGAGAAGTACCTCCCCAGATGCCTTGATTCCCTCGTGGGGCAAACGCTTGAGGGCGTCGAGGCCATCTGCATCAACGACGGTTCCCCAGACCACTGCATCGACATCCTCCGCGACTACGAGACGCGCTTTCCCGGCAAAATCGTTGTCATAGACAAGCCCAACGAGGGCGTCTGGAAGGGTCGCTGGGACGGCATCGCCAAGGCCAAGGGCGAGTACATCGGATTCCTAGACAGTGACGACTACGCCGAGCCCACGCTCGCAGAAGAGCTGTACCACGCGGCAAAGCGGGCCGACGCCGACGTCGCGGTGGGCGGCTTTGAGCGCATCGACCTCGAGAGCGGCAAGGTCCTCTCGCGCGAGCTCTGCAACCCGCACGAGGACTTCGTCATCGCCGACGAGCCCGGCAGACTCATCGAACTCAACACGGCACCCTGGAACAAGCTCTTCCGCGCGAGCGTCATGCGCAAGATGAAGGACCTGCCCGCGCCTCCCCCCGTCCTGGACGACATGCTCTTCCATGAGCTGTTCTATCTCGAGGCATGCGGCAAGGTAACCTTTGTCCCGAAGCCGTTCGTGAACTACATGGTGCGCAGCGGATCGATCATCAACACCATCAAGCCAGAGCAGGTCGAGGCAATCTACGGTGCTTTCCTGCATACCAAGGCCATCTATCAGGAAAAGCCCGCGTCACCGGAGCTCATGCAGGCTCTCGACGCCGCCGCCTTCCTCCACCTGGGCGTCTCCCTCACCTTCAGGCTCTCCAGCAACCCGAGCTGCAACCTTGGGGAGTCCATTGAGGCGTGCACGGCATTTCTGAACGAGCACTTCCCCACGTGGAAGAACTCGCCCTTTATCGACAGGAGCTACGCAAAGGCCCATGGCGGCGCCTTCACGAAGCTCCTGATAGCCCAACGGTTCTACAAGGCCCATCTCATGCGCCCGTTCCTGGCAACGTACCGCTTCGTGGTGGAGCGCTTGGGCGTAGACATCAAGTGGTAGCAGCTAGAAGACGGGCCTGCCCGTCTTCGACGCATAGATGAAGTAGTTCACATTGTATCCGTCGTTGTGCTCGTACGGCACAAGCCCGGAGTATGCCTGGTGCTTCTCGTGGCACCAGGCATACTCCTGGCAGGTATCGAACACAGGCGCAAGCTCGGGTGAGAGCTGCGTGACAAACCTGATACCGGAATACCAGTGCTGAAGCTCATCCAGCACCGTCGGGTCGAACTCATCGAGCGCGATCTCTATCGCACTGCCAATATACGAGCGGCCCGTGCTCAGGCGCGTAAGATCGGCAGCGATATGGTCTCCACCAGGACGAGCATTGAACTCGATGAGGTAGATACCATCGTTCCAGATCTTGACCTCGGTATGGCACGGTCCAGACTGAAGGCCAATTGCCCGCAGGGCCCGAGGAACGACATCCTCGATACGGGACCTCATCGCATCCGGTATGCGAGCCGGCTGGTCATGCCCAAGCTCGACGCAGTGCGGGGCGCCGGAGCTAATCTTCTCCGTAACCTGTACGACGCGGCTCTCCCCATGCCAGGAAAGCGTCTCGACGGAGTACTCGGAGCCCCCGACAAACTCCTCAACCAGATATGCGTGGGAGCGGCTCGGCTCACCTTCCGCATATGCGACGGCACGCCGAAGCTCGTCCTCGTTCCTGGCAACAGAGACACCGCGCTTGCCACCCTCCGAGGTGGGCTTCACCACGACCGGGTACGTGAAATCAAGCTGGTCGATATCCGCAAGGTTGGCGATGCGCCACCAGCGAGGCTGGCTCAGCCCCTCGACTCCCTCCACAAGCCGTCTGTTGCGAGACTTGTCAGTAATGCCGTTTGCAACCTCCACCGGATTACCTGGGAGGCCAAGGGCCTGGGCAACCTGGGCGCAGGGCGCAATCGTAAACTCGGAGGTAGCAACAACGCCACCCACACCAATCTCGCGACAAATGCAAGCAATCTCGTCAATATCCACCACGGACACGTCATGAAACACGTCGCATACGTCCGCCGCCATAGCTCCCTTGCGCCACGCGAACACATGCGACTCAACGCCCATCTTGCGAGCGCGCTCCGCATAGATGCAAGCCATCCTACCAGCGCCAATAATGGCGAGCTTCTTATTAGATATCATTGCCCCCGACCAAGATCAATGCCCGCCAAGTAGCCGGGCGCCTACAAATCGACCGCATTGCCCCGAAGCACACGCATCCCAAGGACCAGGTACCACTCTAAGGGAGCCACCAGGTACCGGGGCCATCCGGACTCTCCCAACAGCTCCTTGAGGCTACCCACAAGGGAAAAGGGTGCAACCTTGCCAACGCTCCACTTGAGCAGGAAGCGGTAATAGGTCTTCTTTGCCACCCTCACCACATCGGGCGTACCGTGCCTTTCCGCCCACTTGATGAGCGATGCGCCAAAGGCCACCTCGTTACGTGCATACGCCTCATCAAACTGAATCGTCGAGCACCAGTTGGTTTCGCCCGCCTTATTGAGGTGACGATACGCACTCCATTCGCTCTGGAAACAGCGCACCTTGCCAAGCGTCAGGAAGATAAAGGCATTGCGCCGGTCTCCGGCATATGCCTTGTACTCCTTCATCTCCTCGAACTCGCGATAGGCAGAGAGAAACTCTGGCCAGCGGCATACAAGCGTGCCATGGTGGCCCGGCATGCGCGAGTAGAAGAACTCCCGAGACGTGTACTCCTCGAAGGGACACTGGGGATACTTCTCGCCATTTGGCTTGCCGTCCTTCCCCACCACGACGCAGTTGGTATACGTAGCCGAGTAATCAGGATGCGCCTCGAGGAAGGAGACCTGCTCCTGGAGCTTGTGGTCATACGTCCAAAAGTCATCGCCCTCAAGCCCGGCAAAGTACTTGCCTTGAGCACGGGCATAGAGGTCCTGCCCATTGGGGACTGCCCCCATGTTGCGGGTGCGATACAAAAAGACGAAGTTCTCCGGAAGCTCGCCCTCGAGCCGCTCGAGCAGAGCCCTCGTACCATCTGGCGAGCAGTCCTCCCCAATCAGCACCTCGTAGCTGAACTCAGTCTCCTGGCTGGCGACACTTTTGAGGCACTGCTCAATGAAGCGCTCGTGGTTATAGACGGAGATGAGAATCGAGACAAGAGGCCTCTCGCCCTTTCCAAGGGCGCCCCCACGCCTTGGAAGCCGGCCCCTCTTGATAATGGTGTCGGCATCATCCCTCATTGGGTCGTTTTCCATCCCCGTCCCCTCGTTCTTCACCAACGCGAATCAAAAAACGCAGCTATTGTTTGTTGCAGAGCGACACTATCTCATCACAGATAACGTCTACCTCGTCATTTGTGAGATCGGCAAACATGGGCAGGCAGAGCACATGCGCGGCAACTCGCCTGGCAACCGGCGTGGCGGCACTGTCAAACTCGCCCGCATAGCACTCGTAGTCTGAGATGAGCGGGAAGAAGTACTTCCTCGAATAGATCTGGTGCTCACGCAGCTTGGCGAACACCTCGTCACGCGAGGTACCGCTCTCTTCCCAGAAGACCACGGGCATGTACGCATAGTTAGGCTTGATGCCGGCCTTGGGCCGGCACAGCTGAACGCCCTCGAGCGGTTCCAGGCGCTCCCAGTACCGCTCGGCAACCGCCTTGCGCCTTGCGATCTCCCCATCCAGGTGGCGAAGGTTGCACAGGCCCATAGCGGCGCAGAACTCGTTCATCTTGGCGTTGCCGCCTACGTACTCGACGCTCTCCAGACCGGTGATGCCAAAGTTCTTCCACTGGTTGAGCTTCTCCTTGAGCGCCTCGTCATGGAAGCAGACGGCACCGCCTTCGATGGTGTTGAACACCTTGGTGGCATGGAAGGAGAACATGGCGGCGTCTCCGAATGAGGCCGCGGAGACACCGCCCCTCTCAACGCCAAACGCATGGGCAGCGTCGTAGATGACCTTGACGCCATGGCGCTTGGCAATAGCCTCGAAGGCATCCACATCGCACAGGTTGCCATAGACATGCACGGGCACGATGGCGCAGGTATCCTCGTCGATGAGGCGCTCGACGCTCTCCGGGTCAAGCGTATAGTCATCGGGCTTGATGTCCGCAAAGACGGGCGTGAGACCCTTGCGCACGATGGCGTGCGTGGTAGAGGCAAAGCTGAACGGTGTCGTGATGACCTTCCCATGCAGGTCCATGGCCTCGAGGGCGCACTCGAGAGCCGAGTGGCCGTTCGTGAACAGGGCGATGTGGCCCTCGCTGGGAAGATGCAGGTAGGAGGCAAGAGCCTTCTCGAACTCCTGGTGCTTCTCGCCCATGTTCGTGAGCCAATGAGACTCCCAAAGCGGCGCAATCTCGGCCACGTACTCCTCCAGGGAGGGCATGGAGGAACGGGTAACGAGAATTCTGTCTTTGGCCATCAAAAGCTCCAACCACCTTTGGGCACAAGCCCCCTACATATGCCCTTTCATCCTAATCTCTTGCAGTGTATCCCACAGGTACGAAAACGCCTCCACCTTGAGAAGCACTGAAAGACCGAGATACACGGCGGCCATGACAACCGCTTGCAGGGCGATGGCTGCCAAAGGAGGAAGTGCCAACACCTGGACGGGCCACGCCGCAGCCGCCGAAACTGCAGACAGCAGGAAGGCCGGTGCGATGTCGCGCACCTGGGCGCCATAGGAGTACCCAATGACCCGCTTGTTGGGAAACGCGTTGATGAACGTGCAAATGAGGCCCGTAAGCATGTAGCCGGCCACGATGGCGTGAAGATTGCGCGTCAGCAGCGCGGCAAGGCCCAATATGACGAGGCCGACGATGTTCTTTATGACCTCTAGCTTAAGGAACAGGTCGCTTCTACCCACGCCGTTGAGCGTCTGCAGGTTCGTCGTATGAATGGGCAGGAGCGCATAGATGAAGCAGTACGCCCTCAGGAAGTCCACGCAAGGAAGCCACTTCTCGCCAAGCACCAGGACGACAATAGGGTCCGCCGCAACCGCAAAGAGCGTCATGGCTGGCACCACGAGATAGGTGCTCGTCTTGAGACCGCGCCGGGCAAGGCTCCGAACCCTCTCGGCATCTTCCTGCACGCGAGATACGGCAGACAGCATCACGGGCTGGATGGCCCCATCGAGCACGACGCCAAGCGCCTGAGGATACTTCTTTCCCTGGGAGACAAAACCGAGGTCTGCCTTGGTAAAGACCTTACCAATAATGAGGTCGCACAGGCTCTGGTAGCCCTGATCAAGCAAGCCGGAGGCCAGGAGCTTCCAACCAAACCCCAGGTGCTGCCGGGCAAGGCTCGCATCAAAGACCGCCGCGGGCTTCCACGAGACCTGGGCCGCGAGCACAATGCACTTCGTCACCTGCTGCACCAGCTGCTGGATGACGAGCGCCCAGATGCCGGCACCCATAAGGGCGGAAACGACACCGACGGCGCCAGAGACCACCATTGCGGCAAGCGTGGAGTTAAAGGTCTTATGAAACTCGAGGCCCCGGGCAACGATAGCCTCCTGCACGGCGTTGTAGGCATTCACAACAAGAACGAGACACAGGGCACGAAGCGGCCAGACAACGGCAGGCATGCCATAGAACCCCGCCACGAACGGAGCCGCCGCAAACACGGCTGCGTACAAAACGAGAGACATGCCCACGCTCATCCAGAAGACCGTGGAGTAGTCGCGCTCGCCTGCCTCCGCCGCCTGAATGATGGAGGTGTTGAGGCCCGACTGAACGATCACGTTGCCAATGTTCACGAAGACAAGCATGATCGCCAGCTCGCCAAACTCCTCCGGCGTGAGGAGGCGGGCGAGAACGATCTGAACGATGAGCGTGATGGCGGCAGCGCCGCCCTGCTCAAACAGCTTCCAGAACAGCGAGCTGATCGCCGATGACTTGAGGGAGCGCCCCGCCACTACTCGCCCACCGCCATGACGTACTCCTCGTACTTGCGGGCAATGTATTGAGGCTCATACGCACCAAGCTCATCAATCGGCTCGTCCTTGAAGGCACGGAGGTGGTTGCCCACGCAGTCGTACGCGGCAATGCAGGTGAACTCAAGGCCGCCAGAGAAGCGCGGGTTGCACTCCAGGAAGTGATAGCCGCCCTCAGCGTCCCGAATGAACTCGAAGTTCACGCAGCCCACGATGCCAAGCTCCTCGGCCAGTTTGCCGCACATACCAGAAAGCTCAGGGTCACGAAAGACGCGGACAGACGTGCCCGCGCCGTTGAGCGTGCGGAGGAGCTCCTCGCGAGGAACGGCAACCACACGCGGGCCCTTCGGCGACCGCACAACGTCCACGGTAATCACGTTGCCCTCGACGAGGGGCTGCACGAGATAGCCTTCCTCCCCCTCAATCTCATCAAGCGCCGCGCGCCACTCCGCCTCCGTGCGGACACGATGAAGCCCCGAGCTGCTCCTGCCATCCAGGGGTTTGATCACAACGGGATGGCCGGGATACTCACTCCCAACCTCCCCGAGCGGGGCCGTGGGAATGCCGCGCACCCCAGAGTTTGACCCCTCAAGGAACCCAGTAGTGCGGGACTTGTCCCTGCAGATGTCAATCGTCTCCTTAGGCGAGACGCACACAACGGCATCCCCCGCCGGGCATGCTCCGCGGCGGGTATTAAAGAAATCGACCTCCACATCTGTAGATGGCATGATCCACCTCACGCCCTCGCGAGCACACACGTCATCGATAAACGCTGCGTAAGCCTCCTCATCGGTTGCGTAGGGGGCCCGATAGAACACATCGACGCTCTTGGAGTCCACAATCCACTCAGCCGGATAAATGTCACACCCAATCACACGGCATCCAAGCTCGTGAAGGCGCTTGATGGCGATGTCTGCGGAAAAGGATCCTATAGCCGTAATAAGAACGGTGTCCACGTTGTTCCAATCCCTCGCAAGGCAACCTCGGAGCGCCCTATATTGGGAGATTGGCGCCATGCACCGATTCGAGAGCGCACCCTGAAGGCGGTCATTTTGACCATAGTATGATAAGTCTCGTTTGTCATTTGCAGGGGTACGGAGGGAACCGCATGGTCAAGAACACCATGGAGCACATGCTCGCCGATGGCTTTGCGCGACGCATGGCCCAAGAGTATCTGGATCAGCTCACCTACGAGCTGTCCAGCGATTTGTTCAACCCGGAATACCGAGCCTGGGCCCACAGCCTTGGCTTCTTTGCCGAAAGCGCCTATGCCTACGGGCTCACCGAGGAGAATGCCAGCAAGTACCTCTCCGACTACGACTTCTACAAGCTCTGGCCGCTCAACGACTGGCAGCGCATCTGGATCAATGACAAGCTCACCCTTGGCTACATGCTTGCCGGCACGAAGCTGGAGCACTACCTGCCCGAGTATTACTACTACACCTCTGCAGACCGTCTCGTTCCGCTCTACTCGAGCGACCACAGAACCGGCCACGAGGCGCTGCTGGAATGCCTCAAGGCCAAGGGCATGTTTGCCTGCAAGCCCTGCAACGGCGCCCTTTCGGCAGGCTTCCACACACTCGCCCATGTGGATGGTTCATTCTCCATTGACCACGAGCCCACCGACGAGGCAGGGATCATCGAGTTTGTGGAGGGGCACCGAAACTACGTGTTCACCGAATTCCTGCACCCCAGCGCCGAGATGGCCGCGATTGACCCGCTCATCCACACGATGAGGGTCATCGTGACCAACCCGGACGGCGTGTCCCCCAAGCCCATCGCCACATATCTGCGCTTTGCGGTCGCAGACTCGGCGTCCAAGACGGGAGCAAACTACCAGTCTCCCACCTCGGCCGACATCTGCTCCTACAACGTCTACATCAACCCGGAGACCGGCGAGTACGGCAGGGGCAAGCTCGTGTACGCGAACAAGGTCGTCGACGCACCCTGTCACCCCGTCAGCGGCGTCAAGGCAGAGGGAACGGTCGCTTGCTGGCCCGATGTCCTCGCAATGATGCGAGACATCTCGCTGCAGCTGGGGCCTGTCGAGTATCTGGGCTTTGACGTGGGCATCACGCCCGACGGCCCCCGCATCATGGAGATCAACTCGCACTCGGGCTGCAAGTACATCCAGGTATTCGAGCCCATTTGGGAGAACCCCGTGGCGGCCCCATACTTCCGCGCCAAGCTTGATGCAATTGACGCGCTAACGGAAGAACAAAGGACGCGTCGCAACCGGATCGTTCACTAAGGTTCGCAAGCCAGGAACAAAAACAGGGGGCCGGCTGCCAGCGAATGGCAACCGGCCCCCTGTTTCTACGCAAAGAACCCGCGCACCGCCTCAACCACCGTCTCGCGGTCCTCGGGCGTGAGCCCGTAGTACATGGGCAGACGCACGAGCCGGTCGCTCTCGCGCGTGGTGTAGACGTCCTCGCCATTGAAGCGGCCGAACATCTCCCCCGCCGGCGAGCTGTGCAGCGGGATGTAGTGGAACACCGCCTGCACGCCACGCTCCTTGAGGTGCGCGATCAGCGCCGTGCGCTCCGCAAGGTCAGCCGTCTTGAGGTAGAACATGTGCGCGTTGTGCGTGCAGCCCTCCGGAATGGTGGGCAGCTCGATCTTTCCCGCGTCCGCCAAGGGCTTCAGGGCCTCGTAGTAGAAGTCCCAGCTGGCCAGACGGTCCTCATTAATCTTGTCGGCGCACTCGAGCTGCGCCCAGAGGTAGGCCGCATTGAGGTCGCTCTGCAGGTACGAGCTGCCGCAGTCCACCCACGTGTACTTGTCCACCTGGCCGAGCTTGAACTGGCGGCGGTTCGTGCCCTTCTCGCGGATAATCTCCGCGCGGTCGATATAGGCCGGGTCGTTGATGACGATGGCGCCGCCCTCACCCATCGAGTAGTTCTTGGTCTCGTGGAACGAGTAGCAGCCAAAGGTGCCGATGGTGCCCAGCGCGCGACCCTTGTAGGTGCTCATGACGGCCTGCGCGGCATCCTCCACCACGATGAGGTTGTGCTTGCGCGCAATGGCGATGATCGTGTCCATCTCACACGCCACACCGGCGTAGTGTACGGGAACGATGACACGCGTACGGTCCGTAATGGCTGCCTCGATCTTGGTCTCGTCCATGTTCATCGTGTCTGGGCGAATGTCGATGAAGACGAGCGTGGCGCCTACGGACTGGAAGGCCGTTGCCGTGGAGGAGAAGGTAAAGCTGGGCAGGATGACCTCGTCGCCCGGCTTGAGGTCGCAGAGCACGGCCGCCATCTCGAGGGCATCGGTGCCGCTCGTGGTGAGCAGCACCTTCTCGGCGTTGAAGCGCTCCTCCATCCAGGCGTGGCACTTGCGCGAGAAGGGGCCGTCTCCGCAGATCTTGCGGTTGACCTCGGCCGCCTCGCGCACGTAGTCCATCTCGGTGCCCACGTAGGGAGCCACATTAAAATCAATTCTTGCCATCAACCGCTCCATTCAGCGTCAATCAAATCTGCACCGCGCCCTGTTATCCAGCAATCATAAACTTCCACATGTTTATGCTGCCATCTTCCGAAGGGAACTTCATGATGCGCGCGCAGGTTACGTTTGAATCGTAATGCTCCTGCAAGAACGTTAGCACCCTTTGCGAGGTGCCCTCGTCCGATATGAGAAACGTATTGTCATTGGAAATAAGTGCTTGGTAGGGATTTGAGGCTCCAACCAACTCGCACTGGGCCTTCCTAAACGGCGAGCCAGAGCCCCAGCCGCCAAGCGGCATGACCCTAGGCGCCAGCTCCTTGGTGGGGAAATACCGGAAGCCATACTCAAGCTCGTACCTCGTGTGGACCGTCGTCTCCATCACGAACGTTGCCTGGGGAAACGCCTCAAAGTACTGTGACAGGGAACCATCAGAGACATACGTGTCTTGGTGAAGGGTCGCCTTAAATGCGGCAGCATCCATGTAGGGAGCAATGCGCCTTGCCTGGAGCGCCGAGGTGGCAACCAGCACAAGCGAGGCACAGCAGGCCAGCCCAACGCCCCATGCCCGGCGGGCACGGGAGACATGCGACGCCTTCATGTGCGCGGCCGCCCCGTCGCCGTCGACTTCCAGAGCGCCCGAGCCCCCCTCGGCAAGGGCGCCCTCCGCGCTTAGCGCCACGCACATAGCAAGCGCGCAGGCCCAAGCCGGGTCCTCAACACGCGGCAGCAACCTGCCAAGCGCAAGGAAGTATGTGCACTCGGCACCCGCGATGGCAAGCTCGAGAGCGGCAATGCCATACGTGCCTCTGCGCTTGTATCGAGCGGCAACCAAGGCGAAAACGATGAGCGCAAAGAACTTCCACTTGCCTAGGGAACCCCTCGTATACTGCCAGGCAGCGCGAAGGATGTCCTTTGGCCCCTGAATAGGCGGCTCTTGCAGCGTTGTTACGGACTCAACCACGGACTTGTTCAACACGTCAACATCGGCGTTGCCCCACTGGAGCAGCATGTAATAGTCGTTCTCCGAGATGCCCATGGAAGAAAGCTCCGAGGCAACCTCGTCATATGGAGGCATGGGGAAATCGGAGAGGACAGAGCGAACCGAGTCATAGGAGCGCCACTGCTGCCAGCCGTCGCGCTGCCAAACCAGCCTGTCATATCCGGTGAGACCAAGACAGCAGACAACGGAGAGCACCGCGGGGAGAATAATCGCGAGGAGTCTCTTGCTGCGGAGTGTAACGCCCTCCTCCCGCACAACTCCCCAAAGCCTCCAGCAGTACGCGGCGGCAATAAACGGCGTGAGCATGAGCAGCATCTTCGAGCGCCACATGAGGCCGAGGCAGCACAGCACGATGGCAACAGCGCGAGCAAACCAGCCGACACCCTTGCGTCCAACCTGGGCAACCAACATCAAGCCGCCGATAGCTGCGCAAAAGCCCGCCACATACGTAAAGTTGCTCTCCGCAATGCAATACGGAAGGATGTAGAGCATCAAAAAAGAAAGGAATACGGCAGCAGAGGTCTTTCGGACATAAGAAACCGCGGAGTAGAGCGCTGCCGAGAGCGCCAACCACACCGAGGCATACTCGGCCACAAAGAACCAGCTGAATCTAGGGATTGCCATGTTAAGACCGTGGATAAGCTGGCTGAGCAGAGCGTTGATGTACAGGGACAAGCCCGTGCCAGGCAGACGGTTGCTGAGGTAGAAGGCAATGGACCAGTCATCATCCGTGTTGCCAATGTGGACGCACAGCATCAGAAAGCCACACACTGCCGCGGCAATCAAGCAGCTTCCCAGTGCCCGTACCCACTTTGGAATCTCAGCAGATCTATGCATTCCGTCACCCCACGCTCAAAAGTCATAGCTCATCACTTTGCTGAAGAAAATCCTAACTCAGCAAAGGGCCAGGAGGCCATCAGGCAGACGTCGTTGGGAAACAATCGGCCAAACAAAAAGACCCCTCGCCACTTTGACAAGGGGTCAAATAAACTCAGGCGCAATTAAGCAAAAAAACTCTTTGCCCACGCAACGCGCTGACTTATCCAGTTCTTCAGCTGCTGAACGTTTTGTTCAAACGTGGGGAGAGGATTTGTCGAGTTCGCAAATGAAGTAAGACCCCAGATCTTTTGATTCATTCGCTGAGAATCCCGAATATGGGAGGCAATCTCATCAATGGACTGAATACCCGCCACCTGGCTCTTACTGGCGAGGACTCCCTTCTCAACTTTTGGCAGAAGCTCATTAATGATAGAGCTATTAATCAGCCGGCCGATTTCTGAGCTTCCCGTATACCAGATGGGGCGGCCTGAATCGAACATCATCGAATTCGGGTCAGGAGTACTCGTGCCATCGTTTCTAATGCCAAAAGCGGCGTCAAAATCCCACGCGGGCCCGCAATAGAACTTGTGAGACAAGCTCTTGTCCGAGTTTGAAGGCAAATAGAAAAACGACGAACTAACACAGTAATCGCTGTTTTTCGTAAATTCGTTGATGGCAAACATTCTGGCAAACGATGACCCGCTCACATAGTCGGCAATCGACTTGCCTGTATACGAATTCAGGTTCGCATCGTTACAGGCGTCAACCGTCTCTTGCATAAGTTCGCTAACGTACTTCATTTGGTTGTAAGACAAGCTCTCGGGGTCCTTTACAACAAACGCGCCCTTCGAAGTCGTAAACCAGCACCGTTCCGCCCTGTAATATGCGATATCAAGCTCAAGCAAATAGCCGCCCGTACTATCTGCCGGACCCTTCAAACCCTTTACATACTGGAAAGTCTGCCCATACTTGTTGACGCCTTGTGCAACGGGTAGAGAGTCTATATCTACATCAGGATTCGCCTCTTCGATGGCATCCTCAAGCTTATAGATATCAACGCGGCCGCTGTTTATTTCCACCTTCTCACTCAGCAGATAGCTTCCACGATACTCCCCATCATAGTAAAGGTCGATAGGAGCGCACTCTGGCGTAGTCGTAATGCCCAGAGACTTAGCAAGCTGATACGCAATCGTATTGTGCATAAGGGTGGCATCATTTGCATTCGCAAGCAGCAGCCATGTCTTGGCCTTGTTGGCCTTATTCCCCGTCTCGAGTAAGTCAGTTTTTTTATCAAGCTTAATCTGATAGGGCTTCTTAGCGCTCGCAGACCACGTCGTGTTTCCGCGACCCTTTATCTGAGTCAAGTCACCGTTATAGACAACCGTCCCGTCAGGATCGACTAGCAGCATGACACCAGTAGCCTTCGCCGAATGATCGGGGCTGCCGTCAACATACAGGCGACCCTTATTGACGGGGTCTTCGCTCACGAGATACATCGCTCTGGCATTGGCAGACATCATAACGGCCAGCGTACGCACCTTAGCCATATCCGATGTCTTGAACAAGAGGGCGCGGACTCCGTCATGGGCGCTAACCGCAGTGATGTCAGCGGTATCGCCACTTGCATACGACGCAAACGTCTTCCCACCATCAAGCGAAATGAAAACACCCGTCGAACCGTCAAACGTCTCAAACTTTAGAGACACACCGCTCAGGCTGGCATGCGCAGGCAGGAAGAGATAAGGAGTATCGCCAACAAATGTGGCGGTAACAGTCCCGGTCCCCTTCTTGCTGCCCGTCTTCACGTCGCTCGCAAAGGAAAGAACGAGAGCGCCATCGTTGTCCGCATGGAAAGTCTTGCCGTCGACAACCTTGGTACCACGGAGCACATAGCCAACGGTCGGGAGACCAAGGTAGTTTTCCGCGCCTACCTGAAAGACACCGCTCTTGCAGGCATGCGTCTTCTCGTCAATGTAATAACGCTGGAGAAGCCCGCCGTCATACATGCCGGTAACGCACCAGCCGGCATTGGGAAGCTTGCCGTCGTTGTCGGCGACATACACCAGCCCGTCAGCTGCGGTGTACTTGCCGCGAACGACAAAGCCCTCCGGACGCGCATACGCATCATAGCCAGCAGCGGCTGCGTCTATCAGCTGGGATGTAACGACCTTATCCGAAGAAAGCCAATAACGCTGCAGCCCAAATCCAAAGGACGAGGTAACGATCCAGCCCGAACCCGAAATGGCGCCCTCGTTGTTGGAAAGTGACTTTCCAGTCGAATCGACGCCATTTCTCATCACATAGCCGACGCCTCCCAACCCATAGTATTGAGTTCCGTCCACCTCAAAGAAACTGCTCCTAGCAGCATGCGTCTCGCCGTCGATAAAATAGCGCTGAAGCGTTCCGCCGGTATACCTACCGGTCACAAGCCATCCTGAGCCGTCTGCATCCCGGCCCTCGGCAAGCCTGCCATCGTTGTCGGCAAGAAAAACGCGGCCCTTGCCGTTGTCCCAAACAGCGCGGAGAATGGTGCCATCGGCCCGGGCCCACGCCCACCAGCCGGCGCCTTCGGCCTTGGCAACAAGACGGTTCTTGGCCATAAGGCTGTCATCGGCGAACCAATAACGCTGCAGTCCATTGCCAAATGCGTCGGTCACAACCCATGTAGCCTTTGCAAGCTTGCCATCATTGTCAGCAGCTAGCCACTGATTCCCGACACCAAGCCCATAGCCGCGAAGCACATAGCCTTCGCCGCCGATTCCGTAATAATTGCTTCCGTCCTGGGTGAAGTAGCTGCTTTTTGCCGCGCCCTGCTCCACGTAATACCTCTGAAGAGCACCGCTGTCATACTTTCCGGTTACAACCCATCCGCTTTTGGCTTCAAGCTTGCCATCGTTATCGGCAAGGTACACTCGTCCTGCGCCGTTATCGTACTTGCCTCGCACAACATAGCCGTCGGAAGTCGTGAAATGGGCATAACCAGCATCAGAATAGCCAGCCTTCATGCCGTGCGAGTCGGAGTCCACGTAATAGCGCTGAAGGCCTTGTCCAACATTGGCAACATGCCACCCGGGATTCCAAAGCCGGCCGTCATTATCGGCGTAATATACCATCCCATCTTCGGCCTTATACAGGCCGCGGACAACATATCCCTCGCTTCTGGCATACACCCAGTTACCGTCAAGGGTGTCAATGAGGGACCCAATGACAAGGTTGCCATTCGAATCGAACCAATACCGCTGGAGACCCTGGTCCCTGCTCGCGTCAACCAGCCATCCAGTCCGCCACACGTAAGAGACTGATCCGTCTTTTTCAACCTTGTCAGCATATTTGTCTTTAGTGCTATTCCAGCCCTCGGCGCTCGGCGCATCAGAAGAGGTGTCCTTGGCGACATCGGTGGGCGCCGGGGTAGCCGCTACAGGCGTGCCGGCTCCCCACCCCTCTCCGTCTGTTTGATTCGCCGAAGTCGAGTCGTTCGTCTCTGGAGATATCTCTGGCGCGAGCGCGTCTGCAGCCTCGAGCCCGCCGGCCCCCGAAGCCGTTTCCTCCTCATCCGAGGAATCGGTGGCATTTCCGCCGGGTTCAACCCCTTCCTCCGCCTCGTAATCAGAACCGGAATTGGAGGATTGATCCGCCGAGGAGGCCTCGTCATTTACCGTCGTAGAAACGTCTTCGGCGGTGGAAACTAATTCGTTGTCTGCTGCTTGTCGCGAGTCTGATTCCACCTGACTGTCAACAGCTATCCCCTCATTGGCCCAAACGATAGTAGGCGACGCCGCAAGAGCAAGACCTAGTCCCGCGGCAATCACCACCCTTGAAGGCGCACTGGGAATCCATGCGGAGCAGTCTCGCATCACTTTGGTCATCTTCACAACCTTTCAGACAGAGGCTAATTAACTAAATGATGGTTAATAGTAAGGTCGCGCTCTCAATGTGAGCCTCACATTTCAGACGGTATTTGTCCGGCGTAATAATCATCGCCGCTCTTTCGCGAGACCTATCCGCACCCCATCATTCTCTGGCGCCGCGGCCCCCGCCCCTTCTTAGTAGTGCGTCAAACACATGCCTGGGCGTAAGCCCGCCGGCGACGCGTCCTAGGAGTACGAGCCGCTTCTAACTCAGCATGAATTGCCTCAATCTCGGCGTCTTTTGCAATCAAAGCGGCTTTCCCGCGTTCACACTCATCATTCGCTGAATTAGTTTGACGCTGCATCTCGGTGAAGAGACAGCGCCACATACGTTCTTCGTCCAGATCTTCTGGCTGAGGTTGCACCTCAGGCAAATAATCAAGCTCGGCAATAACGCTATCCCAGAATGACTCCCGGTCAAACGCGGCAATCTCTCGCGCTTGCGCAAGAGCTTCATTTGCAAGCCGTAGGCGCGCGCTCTTATCCCCAAGCACATGAGCAAGCTGCCGTCCTAGACCATCAGCATTCCCCGCACACGCGGTAAGCACGCCAGTACCTGGCCGACATAGAGCAAGACACGGTTTGTCATACATGACACACGGAAGCCCAGCTGCCTTAGCCTTCGCAAGGGCTAATGGCCAGCCTTCCAAATGCGAGGAGAGCAGAAATGCGTCAGCCCGCCGATACTCCCCTATAAGATCGCCCTCAGTTCTTGGGCCGCATATCTTTAAACTTGACTCAACGCCAGCGCTCCGCGCCTCATTCATCAGCGCTTCTCGCATCTGATTCGTGCAAGGCCCATACATCATCAGATGAGCCTCCGGCTCATATTTTAGGAGCTCTCGCAGGGCATAAATGGCGTCAAGAGGCCCTTCCTCATTCTCCACGCGCCCACACCAAGCCACCGTCTTTCCCGCGCTTGCGTGGGGGCCATCTGCGAGGCAAGCCAGCTCAAATGGCTTTTCATCCACGTGAACGCGCGGAACGAATCTTCGCCACCACGCAGCGTCCACGCCGCTCAAACACACCACGGAATCCGCAAGCCCACATCCTTGTGCATTGGAAAGCAGACTCGGCAATTTCCGCGTGTATGGGGTATAGAACGCCCCACTCGTATGGACAATGCAGCGTATGCCGAGACTTTTCGCCACCATGAGATCCCATGGCAGAGCCTCGGCAATCCATTGGCAGTGAATAAGCGTATCAACCATGTGCCGGCTAAGCGCCTCGTATAGCCTTTCAGCCCGAGAGCCATACCTACTGCCGATAGACCCAGAATAACCAGGAATCCGCTCTATCCTAATGTTGCCGGGTAGCTCTGGCGCGCCAGTCCCCTCATCAAGGACAAGAACGACGTTATAACCTCCAGACCTTAACGTGTCCGCAAGTCCTCGCATGGCGAGACCGGCATCACCATCGTCGAGAGCTTGGCAGCATATTGCAACGGTCCGTGTCGCTCCACGGCGGGATTGAAGGGAACGCGAACCAAGGGAAGCGTGAACAACGAGAGACGCGTCCTGCCAGTGGAGCTCCGCAAGGCCTCCTATTGCCTCCGCCGCAGGCCAGCTTCCAAGAAAGGCATCAAACGCGGCAGGCCTTTCCTTAGGCTTGACCGTATCGGGAAAACGATTGGCAGGGTCAAGGAGGAGTCTTCGACGCATAGACTCGTAGTCCAAACGATACTTTTCATACATGTCGCTTGCTGTTAGAAAAGCAAAAACTCCCTCGGCAGCAATAGACCCCTGACAGACAAGAGAGTAGCGGTCACAACCCACCAGCGCAGTCGAATGCGTACACCCGCTATCAATGTAGTAGCGATATGCCGGCAGATTAGTAGAACTAATTAGCTTGCCGGCATGCGCCGATAATACGAAATAGAAAAGAGCGTCTTCTCCGTGGAAAACGCTTGTATGGGGCAGAGACGACTCCGCCTTATCTACCAAGGTCTTACGAAAGAACTTGCCACATAGATTCCAGGGGATAGAGTCCTCGGCGGAACCAGGGCGATAGGTAGCATGGACCACCTCTTCATCTCTAAGCACGACATCTGGAACGGAAAATGCCGCGATAATCGCCTGGTCATTCGTCCCCGTAGGTCCATCTGCATCACGGCATGGCAAGATTGAAGTAGTCACAATATCCGCATCAGAATCCGCAGCAAGCCTCGACAAATCCTCGCAATACGTAGCCGGGAGCTCATCGTCCGCGTCCAGAAACGCAATAGAGCTACCGCGGGCCTTCCGGCATCCAACGCGACGGGACTCCAGGCATTGGAGATTTCTCTCATTGCGGAAAACCCTGACTCTGTCCGGGTGGGCATTCGCAACTTGTCGTGCAACCAAAGACGTATTGTCGTCACTACAATCATCCACAACAATAATCTCGAGCTGAGATAGCGTTTGTCCTAAACAACTATCCAGAGCGCGACCCAGAGTTTTCCCTGCATTAAAAGCAGGAATAACGACACTTACACGTGGCGTCTTTTCCACGAAACCCTCCTATACGAATTACATTGCCCTCTCGTCACTGGATGAGCGTCACATCAAATTGCACGGTCGCCTCGCGCAAAACAATGTGCTGTCGCTTCAAGTGAAAGACGCTGTCTTTCCCGTGCTTTACTCGAAACGTAAAGCCGGCCTGAAACTGGCTCTCATTTCCCGGCTCGTCCTTATAGAGGTGCATGCAATACCTAACCGGATGGTCATCCACCGCCCGCTTAAACTCTATCCGTTTTGACCGCAAGACTCCCACAGACTTCTTTGCCAGAGGTACCCAAATCAGGTCTTCCTGATGGTAGCCAGACCAAATGGCCAGCTTATAGCTTGCCTCGGCAGAGCCTTCGTTTTCGATAGTTACCTCAACGGAAAAAGATGATGCGCTTACGGGATTCTGCTGCACAAACGACTGATGGCGCACTAGGCGCTCCTGCTCACAAGCAAGAGACCGGCACGCGGCGTCAACGGTAAAAGCCTGTCCGGCATACGTACGCATCGGCACCTTAGCTTCGGCCTCTTTGTCTCCGGATACGAGCAGGCTTTTTACCGCCCGTACAAACGCGCTAGATTCAGCATCAATGCTACGGCCGCTCATTAGGGCAATCCCCCGTCTGCTAAGAGATTCCGCAAGCGCTCGATTATTCAGCAGCTGTAGCACGGCGCTTGAAATACCTTCTGGGGTCTGCTCTGCAAGCAGGATATCCCCCTCGGCATAGTCGTAGAGGTTGTTCTCCCTAAAAAGGTCTACAACCGGAAGCCCGGCCGCCATCATTTCGAAGGGAATCCTTGAAGGGTTTGAGGCGCTGAGAACAATGCCGCAGGCACACTTGTTATAAAGCTCGTTGCATTCCTCAATCGACAGAACCCCAAGATTGTTGACCTGGGGGTACAGGGGGAGCTCAAGTTGATCAGAGCCGTACAGATAAACCTTCAAAGACGGATCAGACTGAACGAGCACACGAATTGAGTTCAGGAGCAGGTTGGTCATGCGGCGAGGCTTCTCAGGCTGGCAGAGAGCGCAAATAGCATGCTCTCTAACAGCGCCCTCAATGGGATGATATACATCGCCATTGGCGCCAAAATCACAGTAGGCGATAGGTTTGCTCCCGAGCGCAGAGAGGCGCGCCGAAAGCCAACGGCCAATTGTTACTTCGGGTATTCCCCGCCGGTACGTCTGCTCTGCAGCAATTCGCAGATCGCCCATCGGCATGAACCACGGCTCAAAGTCCTGAACATAGTAAAGCTTGCAATCACACTCCACATCGCTGACAAAAGAAACGGTATCCCAGGAAGTGGCTATTACCACGTCATACGGCTTTGTTAGGTTGTCGGCAAAAAACAGACCCTCAGCCTTGAAGCCATACCACTCCATGAGATTCTCGCGCATGGACACCGGGTCGAAAACAATGTCCGGTGATGGCGCAACATATAGGTCGCAAGAAAACCCCGCTTTACGGAGCGCCTGAGCATTTTGAATAATGGACCTAAATCCCCCCGATCCCTTTGAGGGAAAGGGAACACACCAGGCCGCGCTTTGTCCGCTCATTTCTTAAGCACCCTTCTTCGTCTATGGTCCCGTTTTCATATACATTGGCAAACAATGGTTACAAACGATGGCCGTTCGATTATCGTAACTCAGCGGAAGGACAGGCCCATGCCCCGCCAGAACACGCTCAAGAACCTCTCGCGACAGGCGCGCCATGCAATTAGGCGTCTTTTTTTTAGACCGGAATCAAGCATAATCGACACGCGCGAGGAACCATCACAGCATGTCGATGTACTCTTCATCAACGGATGCGACCTCGAAACGCTGCGACGCTACCGAGTGTTGCATCAACGAGAGGAGCTTGAGACCTACGGCGTAACCACCGATGAAGTGCACTACACCGCCGTTACAGCTACCGACGCCAAACGCGCTCGCACCTTCATTATCTACCGCTGCCCCATCACCGATGGCGTCCGAGATTTCATAGACTCCGCTCACGGCCAGGGCAAGCGCGTGTTCTTCGACGTTGATGACCTCGTCATCGACACGTCGTACACAAATGAGCTATCCGTGGTGAAGGCCATGAGTGAAGATGAGAAGGCCGTCTTCGATGATGGGGTAATGCGCGCGGGAGCCACCCTCACGCTTTGTGACGCCGCTATAACCACTACCGAATGCCTTGCCGAAGAGTTGCGGCATGTCATTCCCAAAGTATTTGTAAACCGCAACGTCGCCTCAAAAGAGATGGTCGCCCTCTCCGAAGCCGCACTTTCCTCTTACGAGCCAACCAACGACGACACCGTCACCATTGGTTACTTCAGCGGAAGCATGACCCACAACGCCGATTTTCTCGAAGTGCTACCGGCTCTCGTGCGCGTATTCGAGACTCACCCAAACGTGCGCCTCAAGACCGTAGGTGAGCTGCGCCTTCCTGAGGAGCTGCGGCCCTTCGCTGGACGCATTGAAAGCTCTCCCTACGTCGCATGGCAGGAGCTCCCAAAACTGATTCGGTCCGTAGATATCAATATTGCGCCACTCGAGGGCACCCTGTTTAACGAGGCAAAGTCGGAAAACAAATGGACCGAGGCAGCGCTTGTAAACGTGCCTACTGTAGCCAGCAAACTCGGTGCTTTTAACCACTCCGTTAGAGATGGTGAAACGGGCTTTCTCTGCAAAACCACCGACGAATGGTTCCGCGCCGTTTCCTCTCTGGTGGTTGACCCGGAACTTCGGAGACGCATCGGCTCACAGGCCCACAATGACTGTCTGCTTAATCGCACAACGATAGGCTGCGGCTGGCGACTCGTCTCCATACTCTCAGAATCCGGCAACCACCCTCGCAGCATTGAGCGCCTTACTCCACGCGCACCGAAGGATCAGGTCGTACTCGTAAACGCCTTTCTAGCCTCGCGCGACCTGCCCGCACCCACCAGCACACTCGACCTTGAGCCCTGGGCTAAGGTTACGCTAGAGCAACGCCTTTCCAGCGCAAAACGCATTGTCAGCGATGGCAAGCGGTTGCTCGTTTCTGTGTATGAGCGCAACTGTGGCGACGCTCCAACATTCCGCTATTTCGGCTACAACGTCTCCCAACAGCTCGGATACTCCCAAGTCTGGGGCGGTGTTTACATTTTTGTGGACGAACTATCCCAGCCACAATGTCGCAACATCTTGAACCATGCCAACGCCATCACGCTCGTGCGCTGTCGCATCCGTCCAGAGCTTGTCACACTCGCCCGACATGCCAAGCAGGCTGATAAGCCCCTTGCCTACGTCATAGACGACAACGTCCTTGGTGCGTCCTGCGCACCCCATGTAATCAATCTCATGGCCAATGACCCCACGAGCCAGTTCGAACGCGACTTCTGGACGGGCACTGCGATACGCTTTGAGCTCGCTTCGCGACTTGCCGACTGCGTCTTCGTACCCAATCGCTTCTTCGCGGAATTACTCGAGGGGCGCTCGGGCATGCCATGCTTCGTAACTCATTCTTTCCTAAACGAGGAGCAACTCAGGCTCTCTGACGAGATCGCATCCATCCAAATAGCAACAGCGAGCGCACGCCCGTTCACTATTGGCTATTTCAGCGGCACTTCGAGCCATCAAGAAGACTTCGCGCTCGTTCGGCCTGCGCTCCTGAAGTTCCTCAAGAACCATAGAGAAACTCGGCTGCTTATCGGCGGAGAATTCAAGCTCGACGATGAGCTCTACGGCCTCTTAGAGACCGGAAAACTAAAGCTTGTACCTAAGGTTGACTACGCCACCCTTCAGTATCTCCAAGCATCGGTAGATGTGGTACTCGCCCCCCTCGTAGAAAACGATTTCTCGAACTGCAAGAGCGCGCTGAAGGTATATGAGGCGGGAGTAGTTTGCACACCCGCTTGTGCCTCCGCAACCGAGAGCTACCGTGAAGCCATCGAAGACAAGCGCACCGGCTTCCTTTGTTCCTCAGAGGAGGACTGGATCTCTGCACTCGAAACTCTCATGGCAAATCCCCAGCAGCTCCACGCCATGGGCTCCGCAGCTCGTGCTTACGCACTCGAGCACTTTTCCGGCTCTGTCATAACCGCCGAGCTCGAACATGCGCTCAACAAGCTCATGCAATCACCTCGAAGGCCAATTCCGTTAGAAGTCGAGCTGGCCGTTACCGACAATCATGACCTCGATTGGGACAATCCTTTTGAGGCAAGCCCCGCTTTCGCGGGTAACAAGTCCATCTAACCGCAGCATGCTTATATAACGAGATTTGCAATTACGCGATTATTGGACACAAAATGGGGCTCTGGACAATACCATCCAGAGCCTCACATGCATGTATCTATGGCCTATGAAGCATGGAATATCGCCGCGCTACGCTGTGGGGCTGACGCCACTAGGCATACAGCGCCAGCACATCATCGCGAATAGTATCCCAGCTAAGACATTGCGCCGTTGCAAGTCCTCCATCACGCAAGTGTTCGCGCAATCCCCCATCTGCGACAACGCACTCGATAAGCTCCGCTGCCTTATCGTCCTCATCGCGATTAAACAGCAGGCAGTTTTCCCCATCCTTGAGATAGGCAGCGTTGCCCTCATTGGCAAGAACAACGGCAGCGCCGCCCGTGGCTATCATCTCAAGGGGCGGATAGGAAAAGCTTTCCAGCACACTTGTTTTTAACAGCACATGACACTGCTGGTAAATAGCTCCAACCTCATCATGCGGCACGCTTTTCAAGAATTTGTCGACGCGATACCAGCTCTTCGGCTCACCGCGATATGAGAGATACCAAACCTCATACCTCTCGGGATCAAGCCTATTGATAATCGAAAAGCTCTCGTCGACATTCTTGTATTCGCTCGAGGAGTCCCCCTCCACAAGGATTCGAATCTTGCCCGACCAGTCGCGGTCAACGGGCTTAAAGAGGTTCAAATCAATGCCATTGGGCGCCAGACGAACCTCATCCTTGCAAAAGTCATCATGAAGCCACTGAGCGCACCAGGGCGAGATGGTGCAATACGTGAATTCGGGATTATAGCCATAAGTCTTGCTAGCCTCATGGCGCTCGAACTTGCCCGCTTCATAAAAGCCGGTTTCAAGATTCTGCACCAAGTAATAAACCTGCTTCACATTGAAATAGAATTTGCAAAACGGCACAGTAGTCCACATGGTGGCAATAAGCTTGTCATACGAGCTTCGAATGACCCCCTTATCCCGCGAGACCACCGGTATCCTCATGCCGTCGACATCCGCCCAGCGCCCGTCAACCTTAATTTTATCTCCAATGAGAGTGACGTCGAGCCCTGCGTCATGGAGCATCTTCGCATGCTTGAACGCTACAAGTACTCCTCCGCTTACATCAAGTCCAGGCAAAACGATGCCGATATTCTCATTCAGTTGACTGCGTATAAACTGAGCAAGCGGCATGCCGGTGCCAACGGTCACGTGATGAGCGCGGCACTCCTCATATGCCTGTGCCCCAATACGCCTGCGCAGATCAGAATCGCTCCTAAGCTTCACAAGCGCTTCGTACCACTCGTCGACAGAACTGCAGAGAATGCCGGTGACTCCATCCTCAATGCTGTCCCTCAGAGCGCCCACAGAACTTGCCACCGTGGGTACCTTGACCAGCGCAGCCTCAACCCATTTGTTTTCGGACTTCGCCCGGTTGAAAAGCGTGTCAACAAGAGGGGCCAGGTTTACATCCATAAGAGAAAGCATCTGCGGCAGCCGGCGCCACGGAGAAAACGGCAGACGCACAACGCGATCAGAGTAAGGCTTGAGCTCATTAGGCAAGTTGAGCTCACCCACCACATGCAAGCTCACATCCGGGTATTCGGCCATAAACCGCGCTATGACAGGAAGAATAAACTCGAAATCATCGTTATGCGTAATACTGCCACTGAAGTACCCGATGGAGAAGCCCTTGCGATTATCTCGCCGCTCGCAAGCGAGTTTCCAGCGATGAGTATCCTCGGCCTTGACCTGTTCCCGCTCAAGGCTCGGCAGAACATCGCGCTCGAACACGGCCCGCTCCGAAAGATGAAGCATCTCCTCAGAGGCCACGTTACGATTGACAAAGACCGGGTTCACATACTTACGAAGCTCCAGTGAAAGCTGCTCGGTTGTGGTAATCGCACCATCGCAAAGCGAGAGGGTTTTGCCCATTCGGCGCACACCGTCGTCATACTGCTCTCGTTCAGCCTCAGACATCGTTGCAAGATACGGAATCAGATCCGTATAGGCAGTGTCAATCACAAGGTCATCGATATCATAAAGAACAACCTTGTTGAGGGAGTGCGCTAGCTCAATGAACGCCCCAATGTGGTCAGCATATGGACAGCGAAAGATAACGAAGGCGCGCGCAAGACGCACGTGGTCCTCCGTAAGCTCCCAGGCGTTCACAATAAGCGTTGTAATACCTACCGCCTCAAGCTGCTCAGCCTGATGATTCACGCGATACCGGATAGGATGAGGAACACAGTAATCGCAGCCATTGATAAAAAGCACATCAGCGTTATCGCTCATGGCGTCTCGAGGCTGTCCCCTATGCATAAGCCTTCCGGCAAGCTCACCAGCATGGTGCCCGAGTCGCCTGGCGGCAGCGCCGGCACCCTCTTCGTGCAATACGTACCGAAAATTCTCTTTCAATTCATCAAAGCGGCCCATAGAGCTCCCGTCCCTCAATTCACGCTGGGAAAAGTCTAACAAATCGCCTAAGCCGTTCGACTATGCGCTCTTCTCACCCCAAGCGAGTCCGTAATACAAGCTCCACGGGTCGAAGTTGGGATTATGAGAGGGGTCGCCGTAGACAAACTCGGGATGCATGCTCAAGAAGCGCCCTACATCTCGAGCTACGCCCTCTCCCACCTCATCCCCAATGGCAGATACCGGCACGTTATACCGTGCCGTGGCGTAGGGCATGAAAACGTTGCTCCAGCCCCTCTCCCGTGCCATCACGCAGAAATCAGCAAGCTGATACTCCAGCGTCTCAAATTCCGATCCCGCCCCAAGCTCCCTTAGCTTTGCCAAGTCAACGAGGCAGCACCCCACGTTAAGTACAGAGGAATCATACGGCCGCTGTGCCCTGCCCACATAGCCGCCATCTTGTTCGGGAAGCAAGTGTAGAAGCCTGCCCAGAGCGCCGTTCGGGAGCACAATCATGCCCGCATAGTCCAAAAGCCCATCTTCCCGTACAACGCGCGGTGACACCGCAAACACCTCTTGGCGGCATGCATTGGCAACAAGTACTTCCAGATTTGCGAGGTCAAGATCGTGCTCAGCCGTTGTCACAAGTAAGAGTGAAGCCCCGCTTTGACATCCCTCCGCAAAGGAAGGCTCAGCTGTGAAGCCAGCTTCAACAGAATGACGAACCCCATAGGCACGGACAGCGTCTCTGGTCTTGGGCGAACAACCTCCCGCACACGCCACCAATATGCTCGGTGCCGGAACTGGAGTTGAGAACTCAGCCTTATAAGTAAAGTATGCCGCACCTCGCTCTACCGTTGCCTCCGAGCCCACACGGCGCAAATGCCCCTCAATAGCGCGAGCACCCGCGTCCTGCGCATAGCTCTTTGAGCCAGGATCGCCCGCCGTCGACCCGGAGTGGATGCGCCAGTGATAAAGAACCTCCGGAACGCGAACTACAGCTCCGCCAAGCTCCGCAATCTTGAAAGTGAGATCGTAGTCTTGTGCCCCATTTACAGCATTGTCGGAAAGCTCCACGCGTCGCAAAAGAGCATGACGCACAGTTAGCCAGTGAATAACGTAGTTATTCGAGAGGAGCAAATCTATATTGAAAGCCGGTTTGAACAGCGGCAGGAACGGATTGTCGTCCTCATCGATGTTGTCTTCATCGCAATACAAAAGGTCGGGGGCAACCTCACACCCATTGATGGCCCGGACAAGCTCCGCAAGGGCATCTGGCTCCACCGTATCATCGTGGTCGAAGAAGCTCACAAACTCACCCGTGCAGGCGGCAATACCAATATTTGTATTACCTGATATCCCAAGATTCTTCTCCTGGTCAATTATACGAATACGAGCGTCATCGAAAGACGCAAACACACTACGCATTTCAGTGTCCTCGGGGCTCGCATTAACGACGATGAGCTCCCAGTTGGTATACGTCTGTGCCAACACGCTCTCGAGCATCTTCTGAAGCAATACTGCCGGCGTCTTATATGCCGGCGTCACAATACTCATGAGAGGCCCACTCACGGGAACCTCATGAAGGGCCCGACGAGAACGAGCACGAGCGTCAAGCCATTCTGCATACCGCCTGTCCACACTAGCATTTGCAATTCGGGCACCATACGCACTCAAATAACCCGACATGCCGGCCCTGTCTACGATACGGACCAACATCCCAGCGTGTACAACAAATCGATCAACAAAGGCCGGTATCACAAATTCGAACTCAGAGACAGTCCAGCTACGTCCTCCGAGTTCGTAAGAATGCAAGGCAAGAGGCTCTCCCGCGCAACCTTTTAACTTGCGCGGAATTCTGCCGCCCCCCGAAAAGCCAAGCATGTTAGGACGTGCCGACACCCCCTTGCAAGAGCACGAAAGCACAATCCAAAGAAACGAGGAGAAGCCGTCGCCGAATACCCCCTCTGCGCTTCGAAGGCAGCCCACCACCCTAAGAGCTTTGCCACGAGCGACCTCCCCTTCAGACAGAGGGTGCTCATAAAAGTACTCCGAAATGCTAGGAATAGCCGAAAGACTATTTCGATCCATCATATTGTTTGACGAATTAACGGCGGCAACCCCCACTTACAACCCCCGCTCAGCTCGCCACTCGATAAACGTAGGGTGCACCTGATCTTTATCAGAAAGAATAAGCTTGGACGGGTCAAGCGCCTCATCGCCAGAAAGCGCAGGCCACTCAATACCGATAGTTTGGTCATTCCACATAAGCCCGCCCTCGTCATTCGGGTGGTAAACGTCGTCGCACTTATATGCAAATACTGCCGTCTCGCTCAAGCAGAGGAAGCCATGAGCAAAGCCACGGGGGATAAAGAACTGTCGATGATTCTCTGCGGAGAGAATTACACCCTCCCACTTGCCAAAGGTATCGCTGCCCGGTCGAAGGTCAACGCACACATCGAACACCTCGCCCTCGACAACGCGGACAAGCTTCGACTGCGGATGTTCAATCTGAAAATGGAGGCCACGAAGAACTCCACGAGACGAGGAGGACTGATTGTCCTGGACAAAGTCCGCATCAATGCCTCCTGCGACAAAGTCGGGGCGCTTGTAAGTCTCCATGAAATAGCCGCGAGAATCACCAAAACACTTCGTTTCGATAACTTTAACTCCATCAATAGAAGTATTAATAAATGTAAAGTTACCAGACCTTACTTCATTCATTTCAGACCTCCGCGAGTTTTACAAAACGGACGATGTTATCCTGCACCATTCTATATAGAAAGTCGGGCATTTGAGGTGCTCAGCTTCTATATAAATAAATCGACAAATAACAATGATTGAAGAGGTTAAGAGGAGGCCACTATTGAAATAATGCCGAGCAGGCACAATAGATCGAGGTAAACGATGGCCAGCAAGCTCCAAAAACCTGTATTTCCATTTATCTGAACAAGCTTGCCCTTGATAGAGACGAGCAAAAGCGGCAGAAGTGGCACAAAATATCTACCCTGAACACCCTGAATTACGGTTTCATACGTAAACGTCCAGGCCATAGCAAATGTGAAAACAATAGCCACCACCGTCAACGCACTAATCGTCAACAAGAAAGCACGCTGTGATTTTGACAATACTATAGAATCACCAGAATCGCATACAGAAGTGCTGCCCAATACGAGATACAGCAATGAAACAAAAAAACCAGGAGAAGCTATATTTGCCTGAAAGTTGCCAAGAGACCCACCGACAAGGGTATTTAGATAGAAGTCGCCTTGCACTCTAAATGTCCGAACCAGGAGGCCCAACGTCGAAATAGGGGCAGAGAGTAGATCTCCTAGAGAGTAATAATGAGCATCAATCACACCGTCCTTTTTTACCGAGGACGCCGCCTGGGCCATTCCTGACATTGCAAGCAAAGAAGGAACCCTTAACAGGAATGTGCCGCATAGCGATAAAGTCAATATGATGAGCTTTATCTTTATTGAAGAAGCCTTATTGGAAAATCTAGAAGACGGAATCAGCAACACTCCGAGCAGAAGAATAGAATATATAGCCTTACAAGGAGCGAGCAAAACGGCAGTGATTGCCAAATCAATCACTTCTCGCCTACTAATAGGCCCAACTGTTAATAGAGCCCGAAGTAAAACGGCCGAAAAGACCATGCTAAAGCCGATTACTGCTGAGTCATACGAATATGAGCTTACAACATGCAAGGTCATCGGAAGCAACGAGATGATACGAAATGCATTTTTTCCTATTGGTGTTATTCTCACCGATAGAAAAGCAAGAACAACAAAAAGGGAGTAATTTGCCAGTCGTCCAAGGTAAAACAATACCGAAGGACCAAGGTTGAGCAATCTTGCCACCGTTATTGCGAGCGCAGCAGGCAGCCTCATTTGGGGGACATTTGTAGCAATGCTGTATGTATCCGAAACCGGAATAACACTTTGCCCATCTTCATTATTAAAAAAGGAAAAAGTGGCTATCAGATACCCATATTGTCCTCTATTAACCCCATGAGAGGGCATCATTGCTTGATAATACTCGTAATCAGAATTCCTCATTACGATTTCTGAATCCGTCGCTTCTTCGCCAAGGAGAAAGTCTGAATACTTATATGCAGACATATAGTGATAGTGCTCGTCAGGAACTGTATTTGGAGTAAATGTGAAACAAAAAATCAATCCTAAAAAGATCAATATACATAAGTATATTATATTAATCTTTTCATTATTTTTATCGTATATAATATGTATGGAAGTTACGATAGTAGTGGCGATAATCACGATGGCAGTGGCAAGCAGCGCGTACTTTGTGCCTGTTTCTCCAAAAAGAAAGATGCCAATCACAACTGTGATGACATTCAATACCACGAGAATTCTTATTATTTTTTGATTATTGCTTGAGGTACTGCCTATGCCCTCAATTTCTACTTTTCCTTCTCTCATTTAATCCCCTATTTCATCGAAATGACTCTATTGAATGTCTATTTGGTCTTATTGCTCTTCTCACTTTTCGAATAAATCTTGTTTATTAATCCCGCAATCGGCATGGGCCACAGACTCGACAGCACTTCAAGGTCTTCTTTCTTCCGAATACTCTCAGCAAGATTCTTGGTTGTGGTCGACCCGGCATAAATCCGATGACCCATAAGAGCCTCGGGGACATAAGCAAACCTTCCCGGCACCAATGCGAGCCTGACCCAAGTACTGTAGTCCGAGCTGTTCTTATAGCCCGTATCAAAGACGGATGGGCCCACAACGCCCTTGTTAAAGGTAACCGACGGGCAACAAATAGGATCACCGAAGGACAGAAGCAGGCGCTTGCCGAGCTTGGAACCTGCAAATGCCCCCATCTTCATCGGCGCATTCATGGCTCTCTTTATCTTGAGAAGCCTGTTGTTCTCAACGCGCTTGCCATTTCTTAACTCGTAGTACCCCGTATACACAATCTGGAGCTCTTTTTTTCTGCAACCATTCGCGGCCTTTAGCACCTTTTCGGCAAACTCGGGCTCATAGATATCGTCCTGGTGCGCAATTGTCACAAGCTTGGTGTTAGCCTGGTTGTAACCAAAGTTCCAGTCCTCCCCCAGGCCCGTCTTTCCCGTATTCACTACCATCCACACGCCATGGCGAGCGCAAATATCACGCAGATAATCATTTGGTGTTGAGGTGGAGACCAGGATATTCGTTCTTACTGTCTGCCTCTCAAGCGACTTTAGGGCCTCCTCAATGAAGGGGCTCTCCTTGTAGCCGCACAGGACAAAGGTGTGGTCTGCTGGTGTGAACAAACTAGCTCCAATAGTTTTGTCATCCTACTTTGTCTATTTCTTCATTGTAGCTTCTGGTTATTGCCAACCTCAAAATGAGCGTTTGCGGCATAGTTGATTTAGGAAGTTACCTTTATAACAACCCGGGGATGGTCATTGCATGCAAAACCCCTTGCGAACGGACACCTATCTCGGCCGAACGATTAAGACCGAAGAACTACCCGTTAAGACGAACATTTTGTTCAACACTATCGGAAGCCTCACCTACCAAGGCTGCCTATGGCTCATGACAGTATTGGTTGTTGCCCTTTCCGGAAACTACTCCAATGCGGGAACACTCGCCTATGCGATGGCTCTCGGCAATATCTTCTTCACCATAGCCATCTATGCCATGCGCACCTACCAGGTATCCGACGTAGAGGGAAGATACTCCCAGAGCAACTATCTTGCCTTTAGAATCATCACGATTCTCCTCGCGCTTGTCCTGTGCTCCATCTATGCCTTGGCCACAGGCATTCCCAAAGACGTCATTGTTCCCACGCTCCTGTTTCTCCTCTTCAAGGCAGACGAGGAACTTGCCGCGGTTTGCTACGGATCAGAGCAGCGCTTCAATCGGATGGATTACGCCGGCATCTCGCAGTTCTTGAGGGGTATTGCCGCCCTGCTTTTCTTTGGCCTCATTCTCCGAGCCACGGCCTCACTATCCCTCGCCATTCTTGGCATGTTCATGTCCTGTCTCGCGGTGACACTTCTCTATGACATTCCGCATATGTCTGCTTTCGGCTCAATAAAGCCCGCGATCAATAAGAGCATCACGGTCAGCCTGCTCAGGCAGTGCTTCCCCGCCGTTCTCGCAACCCTGTTGCTTACGTCTGTGGTGTCGATAACGAGACAGTATTTCGGGACCCTTTACGGAACGGAGGATCTTGGTAAGTACGCCTCGGTTGCAACCCCGGCGGTCATCATCCAGGCAATGGCCAGCTTCCTCTACAGTCCTCTTATTGAGCCGCTCTCGCGAACACTTTCCGTAGAGGGCAAAGGCGCGTTTGCCAAACACCTCGTTAAAGTGTCTCTCGGATTGTTCGCTTTTCTCGGCATTCTCATGCTGATCCTCGGGGCATTCGGCAATTGGTTCCTGACGCTTATCTATGGTCCCTCCATCGCCCCCTTTACATACCTGCTTACCCTGGTTCTAGTAATAACCATGCAGGCGGCATTCATGATGTTCCTTAGCGACGTTCTCATCATCTTGCGTTCGTTTAAAACAGTACTTGTCGCCAATCTCTCAAGCTTCCTTGTCACACTCGCGGCCATGCAAGTAGTCATACCTCGCTACGGAATGGACGGCATCAACTACGTCCTCATAGCCTCCTATTCTGCCGGCCTCCTCGTTGCCCTCATTGGCATAATCCGAGAGACTAGGAGTCACTAGAGTGCCGGAGTTTGGGGAAGACCATCTCATGCAAAAGAATGAAACGCTCGTATCAGTCCTGCTACCTGTCTACAACGCTGAGAGGTATTTGCCGCGTTGTCTTGATAGCATCCTTACCCAAACTCATAAGGCGATTGAAATAGTCGCCATTGACGATGGCTCAAAAGACGAATCGGGGGCTATTCTCGACGCATACTCAAACAGTAATCCGGGGACCTTCATCGTTGAGCACCGCGAGAATGGCGGCGTTGCATCGGCGCGTAATCGAGCCATAGAGCTCGCTCGTGGTGAGTATCTAACGTTTATCGATAACGATGACTACTTTGACCAAGACTATATAAGCAGCCTCCTAAACATCGCCCTCGAAAACAAAGCGGATGTTGTTTGCGGAGGCTTCAAGCGCCCCGATTCAGAAGGTAGAATCGTTTCCTCGGCAATGCCAACACCCGACACTACATGGGGTCCCTACGTTGTAGAAGCGGCATGGGCGAAGCTATACCGAACCGAATACGTAAGAAAGGCCCATCTATCATTCTTGCCAGTTAATATCGGTGAGGACCTCTATTTCACGCTGCCCGCAGTTGTTTCCACAGACAGGGTTGTCGTTCTTCCCTACTGTGGTTACAACTGGTTCATGAACGATGAGAGCGTTTCCAATACATCACAGAGGTCGTCAAGGGGACTCGAATTTGGTCAAGTTCTCGACGGTCTCTTTGGGCGAATTAGAGAACTTGAAAAGGAGCCCACTGCTATCCTTGAGTTTTATTTCGTCAGATATGTCGCCTGGTTCCTCCTCTTCACCTGCAGGGGAGACAACGTCAAAGAATGTGTCGAAACTACCGCCGATACACAAAATGGCTCGACGGGCACTTCCGGGGCTGGCGCAAGAACGAGCTCTCAGCGCCTTCCCGTCCAACCGGAGAGACACCGTTTAACCGCATAGCGGTTTGGCTCTTCGCCAAACACCCCACGCTCTTCAGGGCTTGCCTCAAGAGCTACAGGGCACTTGGAGCTTCAAAATAATTCACAGGGGGCGCCGAGCTTGGTTCTCGGCGCCCTTCTCATTCTCTTTCTCCATCAAAGCAATCTTCTGCGTCAGGTTCTTAATGGAGAGTGCCTGCTTGCTCACGATGCTCGTGAGGACGAGGCAAATCACCAGCAAGAAGAGGAACCCTACAAAGAAGATGAAGTTTGATGCCGTGGCAAACCCAAACGCCGCCGCAACGCCAAACAGAGGCCAGGGGAACACGGCACAGAGCAGAATTACCGCCGCCAGAGCCAGCCACATGAGCGAGTAGTTCAGCAACAACCTATCGTGCTTCACGAGATGGAACACATAGGCAAGGAGCAGCACGCACGCGGCTATTACCACGATTCGAAGAACGAGAGTCACCGGAGTCTCCTAACGCGTATGACGGGTCATGCATGCCACGGAAATAGCCAGCGTGACCTTAATCATGTAGTAGACGCTCTTGAAGCCACCAATGGAAGAGACGCCACCTTGACGCTCGCGCATCTCGACGGACACCTCACGCACGTCCATGCCAAGCCTCAGAGCATGCGCAATCGAATCAGGCTCCGGATAGTCGATGGGATAGCTCTGGGCAAAGAGGTTGGTGGCACGCCTACCACAGGCCCTAAAGCCCGACGTAGGATCAGTAATGCGCTTACCCGTGAGCAGCTTGATCCAGAACGAGAGCCAGGTAATGCCCACACGCCTCATGAAAGTAGATTGGAATCCCTCGGTCTGCTCAAGGAAGCGTGAGCCAATAACGAGGTCTGCGCCGTTTTGAATCTCTGCAACGAGCTTTCCAAGATACGCAGGGTCGTGCTGCCCGTCGCCGTCCAGCTGGATGTCGACGTCGTAGTCCATGTCGCGCGCATACAAGTGGCCCGTCTGAACGGCACCGCCAATGCCAAGGTTCTGCGGAAGGTCGATGACGTTGATGTCATTTGCCCTACAGACCGAAAGGGTGTTGTCCTTGGACCCGTCGTTGACGACCACATAGTCATAGCCGGCGTCGACAACACCTTGAACAGTGTCGACGATATTCTCGGCCTCGTTGTAGGCCGGGATGATGATGAGGACGCGAGGCTTACTCGAGACCATGGATACCTCTCATACGGGTCCAAATGCCCGGTTAGTGTATCACCAACCACCTTTGCGCAAATAAGGGCCACAAGGCCAGGCAACCAGGCGCCCACCCCAAGATGCGCGTGCCGGCGAAAGGCGGGGCCAACAGGTCAAGAGAAGGCACGAGCCTGCGACCCAAGAGGTTCATGGGATAGGCCGCAATGCCTTCCTCACCGCGGGCGGCATCGGCACAGCCCTAAACGCTCATGGAATAGACACCAATGCCAACGAGAATGAGCGCGAGCGCCGCAAGCTTCTTGCGGCCGAGCCTCTCCTTGAAGATGGTTACACCAAAGAACGTGACCCAGAGATAGCCCGTGGCATCAAGGATAGGGCCCATGGACAGGGGAATTCCCCTGTACGAGACAACGGAGAGGAGTGTTGAGCCCACGAACATCACGTAGGCAAAGATCACCAAGGGATTCAGGTACTCCCCCGCCACGCTCCCGTGCTTCCGCAGGGCAGACTTCTTCAGGAGTACCTGGGAGACGGCACTGATGAAGACGCCGAGCAGGTTGACGAGCGCATATGCGATAACGGAGAGGTCCATCAGCGCTCCCCTTCCCCGGACTCGGCCTTGTCATCCGCCAGCGAGAAGAGCACCACGCCCACAAGCACGATCGCGGCGCCGATGACCTTGCCAAGCGACACCGTCTCATGGAAGAGCAAGAAACCCCACACGAGGCCCCACACGATGGTCACGGCCTTGTTGGCATACGCCGCCGTGAGCGGCATGCGCTTGATAACCTGCTGCCAGCCAATCGCATAGATTCCCAGCACGGCAATCATGCCGCCGTAGCTCAGGATGAAGCCGATGCTCATGAACGGAAAGCCCGCTGCCAGCTTGCCGCAGATGCTGCAGAGCGAGTACAGGGCAAGCAGTGCGTGGAGCCCCAGAAGTGTCTTCACCTATGCCACCTCGATACAGCTCGAGACGGACTTGAGGGCCTCGTTGAGACTCGCCTCGTCATCCGTGGCCATGATGACCTGGCCAAAGCGGTCCGTGCCGTCGTGCACGGCATGTATCTTGTCGCCAACGGCCACGTCAAGGCCCACCGAGGCGTCAAAGCGCCTCTCGACCTCGGCGAGGCCCGCCCCGTCAATGGCGCGCACGGTTCCGGACACATCGCTAAAGAGCAGCTTGGCCATGCAGGGCCTCTCTGCCCTCGGGACAAAGTCCGCCGTCTCGCCCAAGGCCGCGCGAATCATCTGCTCATAGTAATCAATGCCAAGGTACGTCGAGATAAGCTCGGGTATGCAGGTTGCGCCACAGCGACCGCCGGCCTCGAGCACGTACACCTCGCCATCCGGCGCAACCATGAAGTCGCCATTCACGGCGCAGCTGTCCATGCCCGTTGCGACAACCACGCGCTCGAGCTGGGTGCGAATGCGCCCGAGCAGCGCCTCGTCCGCGTCGATGGGGAAGGCATGGCCCTCCGGGATGGTCACAGCGCCGGTGCGGCGCACAAACTTGTGGTGCGGCGCGAAGAGAACGAGCTCGCCACCGCTCACAAACCCGTCCACGCCAATCTCCATGCCCGGAACGAATCCCTCAACCACCACATGGTCCGCGTGCGTTGCCGCCATGGAGCTGGCATAGGCAGCCGGCAGGGCATCGGGCTCGTCAACCTTCGTGACACCCCTGCTGCCAGAGACGTCGCAGGCCTTGACCATGACGGGATAGCCGATTGCGGCGGCAGCCTCTAACGCCTCCCCCTCGCTCTGGACAACGCGGAATGGAGAGGTGTTGACCCCACCCTTGGCAAACGCCTGCTTCATGCGAGCCTTGTCCGTGAGAAGCAGAGCTGCGCCCTCCGAGATGCCCGGCAGCCCCATCGCGTCGCAGACGCGGCCGATGCTCTTTACGGCAACATCCGTGCCCGTGGTCATGATGCCGTTGACATGCTCGCTCCGCGCGATGGCGAGGATGCCCTCGGCGTCGGTGGTGTCCACAGAGAAGGAGCGGTCCGCCTCGGCAAAGCCCGGATAATTGCCCGCATAGCTTGCCACCAGGGCCTCAAGGCCCATCTCGCGGGCCTTTTGAATGAGGGGCACCTGATAGATGCCGGCTCCAAGAATCAGGAGCCTCTTCATATCACACCAACTTCCTATCCAAGGGTCAGACAACGCGGCGGGACCGTTCACCACGGCGCTTGTGCGCAAGGGCAAGGCGGCACGTGACGCCTCGCCCTCCGGCTAGAGATTGACCTTGTCTCGCACGATGTATTGAGGCGTTCCGTTGATCGCAAGCACGATGTCGCCCACATACTCGCCAATGATGCCCAGCACCATGAGGATGAGACCAAAGAAGAACACCATGATGCACACGGTGGAGGACCATCCCATGAGCATGTCTGGGTGCAGGATCTTGCGAATAATGGTGACGATGCCTTCGACAAAGCCAACCAGCGCGGCAATGACGCCAATCACCGAGGCAAAGCGCAGGGGGATGACCGAGTAGTTGAAATAGGCCATCCACTGTTTCACGAGCTTGCGGAAGGTGTAGCCGCTCTCGCCGTACTCGCGCTTGTGATGCTGAATCTGAACGTTGCCGATGTTGTGCGTCACGCGGTAGAAGATGCCGTCGACATACGGGCTGTAGTTGCGATATTTGATTACCTCGCCCTTGACCTGGCCCGTGATGCACCAGTAGTTGGAAGACTGGATGTCCTTGGGCCTGCCAAGCAGCACGCGGCTCGTCTTGCGGTTGAGCCAGCTCGTGAAGTTCTTGATGGAGCCGTTGGTGCTCTTCTCGTAGACGCCGTAGACCAGGTCGTAGCCCTCCTCCATCTTGGCCAGGATGATGGGAAGCTGGCTCGGGTGCGTCTGCATGTCGTCATCCATGCCCATGACGTAGTCGCCCTTGGCGTAGTTCATGCCGCACATGAGGGCATTGTGCTGGCCAAAGTTGCGCATGAGGCTCAGGCCGTGGACGTTGGAGTAATCCCCGCCAAGGTCTCGGATGACGCCAAAGGTGCCGTCCGATGAGTTGTCGTTCACCAGCACGAACTCACACTCGTACTGCGGCAGGTTCTTGAACTCCGCCATGGTTAGTTCGACGACCTCGCGAAGCGTGTGCTCCGAGTTATAGCAGGGTATGACGATGGAGACGAGCTTGCTCATTGGGAAATCTGCTCCTGGAATCTGCGGAGGGCTGTTGCTGCCAGTAACGGGCGACTAGACCTCGGGGACCTTGACCGCCTCGCGCTTCTCGATGTCGAGCAGCAGCTCGTCTGCGTCGATGAGCGGGAGGTTGATAGGGCCAAGCGGAGACATCGAGGTCATCTCGAGCAGCTTGGAGGACGCGTAGGCGTAGGCGGCCTTGATGGACTCGAGCCTCAGGCTGTGCTCCATCTTCTTGTCGCGGCGCGCCGTGCTGTCCTGCGCGGCACCAGCCATGTGACGGGCACCGGGGGCAGCGGCCCCCAGCACGGGCACCGTGGCCACCATGCCGCACGTGATGCCGTAGTGAACGAGCTCAAGCTTGCCGTCCTCCGCGCTGCCGTTCTCCTCGTCGGGCGCAAACAAGCCAAACTGGACGCAGACCATCGAGCGGCACACCGTGCGGCGGGTCTTCACGTCAAACGTGAAGTTGACGTCGGGGTTGGTGATGAGCAGACGCGTCTCTGGGACCCTGTCCGCAATGGGCGCCTCCGCGTGAAACACGCACTCCAGAAGTCTGAGGTCATCGACCCTGATTGCCATGGAGACATCGGTTGCCTCGGTGTTGTTGACTTCGTCCATGAAGACTCCTGTTCCCAAATCCGCCCGTGCGGCCGGACGCTGTTAGAAAAGCTAGCGACCCTCTTGTGCCTCTCTGAGGTAATCAAAGAAGAGGGGCAGCCCCCCAGTATGGAGGAAGAGCACGTCCTTGTCATGAATCTCGTGCTCGGCAAGATAGTCGAAAGCCCCCCTCAGCGCCTTGCCCGTGTACGTGGGGTCGAGGGGGAGGGACGTCTGCTCAAGGGAAGACGCTATGAGCTCGTCCACCCTCGGGTCTCTGACGCCATACCCGCCGCACGTGTGGCTCGTGTCGAGTGTGATGTGGCTTGCGTAGTCCTGGGGCAGCTCCCTGTCCTCCAGGGCAAACCACTCGCGCACCGCGTCGTCGAGAATCGAGAGCGCCCTCTCGCGCGGGCGGGAGGAGATGGAGATGCCAACGATGTCTCTCTGGTCTCCAGCGGCCATGCTGCCACATATAAGGCCCGACTGCGTGCAGCCCGTTCCGTAGGGCGTCACGAGTAGGTTGAAGTGAGTTCCCTGGGCGGCTTCCCAGTCGAGGATCTCGCGATAGGCCTTGGCGTAGGCGCGCGCTGGCACACCCTCGTTGCCCCTACCCGTGCGGTCGCCATAGATGTAGTAGGGCTTGTGCCCCCTGCTCCTCAGGAGCTCGAAGGCCTTGTCCACGGCCTGGGCAATCGCTCCCTTATCGCACTCGATGACCTCAATGCCAAAGCCCCGGACGATCTCCTCGTTGAAGGAGGGTCGCGACGGCTCCCCCTCGGCGGAGGTGGCAACCATGAGGCAAGGAATTCCCTCCTCGTGGCACATCATCGCAAGCACGCGGCAGAGGTTGGAGCACAGGTCTCCGTACATGATGAGGGCGTCGCAGCCCTTGGTACGCAGGTCGGCGACAAACTCCGCCGCAATCCTGACCTTATTGCCGCCAAACGCATAGGGGATGAGGTCGTCGCGCTTTGCATAGAGGCGAATTCCGAGACTCCTCGCCTCCTTGAGGTCGAGCGGCTGGATGGGACTCGGAAAGCGAAGGGGATCGAACACCGAGGGCGCTCCTTGGGTCTTGGGGCCTGAATGGGTCTTGGTGGATCTGGGATTCGTTCGTCAACAGGCTAATTCTGAGCCGTAGCCCCATTAACGGCAAGGACCGCGCAGGCTGGGCGCTATGATTTTTGCTGTTTGGTTTCCTACAGAATGGTGTCAACTATGTGGTCTGAGCTTTATCTGGCGATAGTCGCACTCGCTGCCATGCTGTTCGCCCCGGGCTATCTGCTGCTGAGGGCATTCTCGCTTCCCCGCGCCTGGTCCGTGTGCGTCGCCCCGGTTATAAGCGTCTCGCTCATAACCGTCTGGTGCCAGCTGCTGTCGCTCGCAGGCGTTTCCGTCACGCCGGTCCTGGCTCTTGTTCCGGCCGTAGTGCTACCGGTGGTATGCCTCGTTGTCTTGAGGGCCCTGCGCTTTGAGCCCCTCCGCGTCACCAAGATGCCGGGCTGGGCGCCCGCGTTGTTCTTGCTTATGGGGCTTTTCCTTGGCCACAGCCTCTACCTGAGCAGGCTCACGTCGACAGACATCATCTACCAGTCTTACGACCTCACCCAGCACCTCAACCTCATTCGCGCCATGGCCGACTCCGGCCATCTGTCGTCGCTTGGGACGAACTACTACCTCTCCCCCGCCGATGCCGCCATAAGCCCCGCCCCCACGGGTATGTTCTACCCGGCCGCATGGCACGCCCTGTGTGCGCTCGTGGTGCAGGCAACCGGCTTTAGCGCGCCCATCGCCATCAACGCGTCGATGTTCCTCTTCCCAGCCATCGTGTATCCGCTGGCCATGTGTGCCTTCCTGTGCGCCATCTTTCCCGGCCAGCCCCGGCTCCTGGGCTTTGGCGCGGTGGTTACACTCGCCTTTGTCATCTTTCCCTGGGGCCTGGTTATCTTTGGCCCCGTGTACCCAAACGTCGCCGGCTTCTGTGCCATGCCGGCCTCCATGGCGCTCTTTGTGCTGCTGAGTTCCCATGACGCGGACTATCGCGACCGAGCGGTCTTCGGGCTCGCTTTGCTCGTCTCCTTTGCGGCGCTCGCCCTGCTCCACCCAAACACGCTGTTCACGTGCGCGGTTATCCTCGTTCCCTATTGCGTCCACAGAATCGCGGAGGAGCTCAAGGGTCGCGGAGCGGGAGCAGCAAGGACCGCGGCAGCCTGTGCCGGCTTCTTGCTTGTCTGTGCCGCCTTCTGGTACGTCTGCTACAAGCTCCCCATGTTCCAGGGCACGGTCTCCCACGTCTGGAAGCCCTATGCCAGGCCGCTTCAGCAGCTGGTCAACATATTCACGCAGACGTACGCTCTGGGCTTCTGGGGCGAGGTGGCGGTGCAGTACGCACTGGCACCCCTGGTCATCGCAGGTATCGTGACCTCGCTCTACTCGCACAGCAACAGGTGGATGAGCTTCTCCTACGGAATCGCCGCCTTCATTTGCCTCTACAGCACCACGCAGGCCAACTCACTTAAGCAGCTACTCGCGGGCTTCTGGTACACAGACCCTATGCGTCTCGCCAGCATGTGTTGCATTGCCGCCGTTCCACTCGCGGCGCTTGGCATCAATTGGCTGTACGGCGTGACGCTCGACCTCGTCACGTCCTACAACGTGAAGCGCAGGAGGCCCACTCACGTGCCCGTTGTTGTCGGCGCAGTCGCTGCGGTGTTTCTTGCGATCAACTTCATGCCCGAGTTCAACCTCCCCGGCATGCATCGCAACGAGACAATGACCCCCGGCATGACCGAAAGCCTCTCGAACATCGAGCCGAGGGACTACGCCAAGAACTTCCACACGACCTTTGGCGACTATCGCAGCAACTTCAAGAGCACCTACGGCTTCGACTATCCGCTGGATCTTCAGGAGAAGCGCTTCGTCACCAACGTGAAGGAGATCGCTGGTGACGACCTCGTCCTCAATGACCCCATGGACGGCAGCTTCCTCGCCTACGGCTATGCGGATCTGCGCGTCTATTACCGTGACTTCGTGGGATACGGCAACGAGAACGAGACCACGGAGAGCCTTCTCATTCGAAAAGGCCTCTCGGATATCGCCAACGACGATGCCGTGAGGGACGCCGTGAAGAGGACCGGCGCCAAGTACGTGATGGTACTCAACAAGAAGGGGTCGGACTTCTCAATGCTCAACATCCGCGGCGACTACAACGATTCGGTGTTTGCGGGCGTTGACTGTATCACTCTGGACACGAAGGGCTTCACCTGCGTCTTTAGGTCTGGGACCATGTGCCTGTATCACATAGACGATTAGGATTTGCCCATCTGGGCCGCGCTGCGAATTTACCCGAAGCATTCAAAAGGTGACGGGCCCGGTTCCACCGAACCGGGCCCGTCACCTTTTTGCAATTGATGAGCTGCGAGGGAGTGACCCGTTAGCGTCTATCTACACCACACGATGCGAGGGTGTGGCCTGCTAGCCCCTATCCCCGCCACACGCTGCGAGGTACTGCTTCCAGAACGCCACGGAGGTGAACTCCTCGCGCTTGGCGGCGTAGGCCTCGCGGAGTTCCTTCTCGTGCTCCTTGAAGTACTTCATGTCCTTCTTGTAGCGGCCCCAGACTTCATCGAAGCGCTTCTTGTCCAGGTGACGAATGACGCCCTTCTGGTTCTCCAGGTCAACGGCCACGATGGTGTCGCGCCGACGGATGCGGTTGCCCGGATAGAGCCAGCCGGCCACGTCGATGATGGCCGCCGCACCCGGCTTGATGTAGCCCGCGGCGAAGCGCTGGCCATTGAAGGTGGCAAAGTCCCACAGGCGCTGGGGTAGGCTGCGGTTCTCACCCAGGTTCGTGGCCTTCTGGGAGTCCGCCTCCTGGATGTTGCTCAGGTCAATGCCCTCGCGCTTGGCCTGCTCGCGCAGCTCCGCGAACGGTATGAGCTTCTCCGCGTTGCGGTTGGCCCACATGAAACGCTCCTCGGTCTTGCCGGGCTCCTCGATGAAGCCAGGGCCCTTGAGAAAGTCCTCGAAGCCCTCGAGCGCAAGCTCGGCGTTGGTGTAGTTGAACTTCTTGAGCTCAAGCTGCACCGTGTGGTAGAGCTTCTTGAGGAAGTCTCCCTCGGGCGCCACGCCGGTGGTGAACTGGGCCACCAGGGCGTTGCGGGTCACCTGGTAGCGCTCCACTGCGGCGCTGTAGCGGCGCACGAACGACGGATGCCAGAGGCAGATGCCGTTCATGGTCATGAACTTGGCGTGGCAGCGCAGGGCGTACTCGATGTCGTCGTAGCGCACGAAGACAGGCAGCGGCAGGCCGTTCTCCTCGATGGCCTTCATCGGGATGACGCAGTACCACCAGCCGCCGTACTGCTGCGCGCGGTCCTGGTAGCCCTCGTACTGCATGAGCGTGGCATCCAGCTCGTTGGCCACCACCTCGTGGAGCTGGCCGATGTGCGCCGGCATCTTGATGGGTGTGCAGTCTCCGTTATAGGTGACGTAGCCCGTGTCCTCCCAGCGCACGTCGGGCTGAAAGAGGTCCATCATGGCGCCCTCCACGAAGTCGTCCTTGTGGGCGTCGTTGACGATGGCGAGCAGGTTGTACGTGCGGATGATGCTCTCGGGGTTGATGACCACGTCATCGTCCATGAGCAGCACGTGTGTAGCCTTGGGCTCCTGCTCCATGGCGCAGATCATGCCGTAGGCGTAGCCGCCGGAGCCGCCCACGTTAACGTTGGGGTGGATGTGCACACGTGGGGCCTCGAGGGCCGCCACGTCCAGCGTGCGGCCATTGTCCACCACGTGCTGCGTAAAGTGCGCAGCCACCGGCTCGTTGGAGGCAAGGATGCCGTCCTTCACAAGGCCGATGTTGCGCTTAATGTAGCTCTCCTTCTTGAAGGTGGTAGTGCAGAGCGCAAGCTCGACAGGGCGGATGTCTCGCTCGTTCACGAGGGCGTAGTAGTAGGCGTTGCGCAGCCGCACCTCGCCCGCCTCGGCGATGGAGATGCGGAAGGCCTCGATGACGTCACCCTCGGCGGCGGCCATGGTGACGTCCAGCTCGTGCCAGTCATCTGAAGCGGGAACCTCGAGCTCCGTGCCCTCGATGTCCGCGGCATCCCAGCTGTAGAGGTCCGCACGCGTCTGGTGCAGCGTAAATGCCGAACCCCTCACCTCGAGGTGCAGGTGGAATTCGCGCGCCACCGTGAAGCTGCGCCATTTCTCTACCGAGAGCGCATTGAAGAACGTGGTGAAGTCATGCTCGCCGGGGCCCTCGAAGACCCAGGCGCTGCCACCCCGCTTGGCCCTGCGGAACGGCGTCGTGGAGCGGCACAGCAGCGTGGGGGCCTCGAGGAACTGCGGGATGTCATCGAGCAGGATGTTGGCGAGCTTGAAGCGTTGCACGTGGTCTCCTCCTTGGGAAGCCACTGGCTCCCCACGAGCTGGTCAAGCGATTATTGGGGCTGGTCGGCTTTCTAGCCCTCGAGATCCGGAAGGTTCTTGAGATAGGTTGCAAGGGCATCCCGCCAAGGACGCATCTCGTTGCCGATGGTGTCCTCGAGGTGCTTGTTGCGAAGGCTCGAGAACAGGGGGCGACGAGCGGCGTCCGGATGGGCCGCGGCGTACTCGTCAGACGTGCAGGGAGTCACGATGGCCGGGTCATAGCCGGCGCCCTCGACGATGGCCTTGGTGAACTGTGCCCAGGAGGTCGTGCCCTCGTTCGTGCAGTGATACGTACCGTAGTTCTCGGTAAGGGCGATCTTGAGAATCTCGTAGGCAAGGTCGTTGGCAGACGTGGGGTTGCCAAGTTGGTCGTCAACAACCGTCATGCCACCAAGCTCCTTGGCGAGGCGAAGCATGGTCTTGACGAAGTTCTTGCCCACATAGCCATAGAGCCACGCAGTGCGCACAACGAAGGTCTTGGGGTTAGCCTCGAGCGCGAGCTGCTCGCCGGCAAGCTTGGTGCGGCCATAGGCACTGATGGGGCCCGTCGGGTCGGTCTCGACGCGCTCGCCGGGCTCATTGCCGGGGAAGACATAATCAGTAGAGACGTGAACGAGCTTGGCGTCGTGCTCGGCACAGGCACGAGCGAGGTTCTGGGGACCCAAGGCGTTCACCTTGTAGGCAACGTCCTCAATCTTCTCGCAGCCATCGACGTTGGTCATGGCGGCACCGTTGATGACGAGGTCAAACTTATGATTGGCAAAGAACACGTTGACCGCATCGGCATCGGTGATGTCGAGCTGGTCGACATCGGCATAGATGACCTCGGCGCCCTTGTACTCGGCGGGGATGGGACCAATCTCGGCCTTACCGGATTCGATAAGACGCTTCAGCTCGTTGCCGAGCTGGCCATTGCAACCAGTAATGAGAATCCGCATAAACTCCCTCGTCTCGTTAGTAATCGATGCTCGCGATTGCCTACTGCCCCTGGGCCTTGTACCTGGCCTCG
>CWGY01000012.1_pt1 | contig 45036 bp, 33 predicted proteins | sample 678861 | NCBI WGS metagenome assembly CWGY01 (sample SAMEA3735962, study PRJEB9488) | human gut metagenome | biome: ENVO:mammalia-associated habitat; material: ENVO:feces | place: Malawi | collected 2009-02-27
GTAAACAACCTGTTGGCACTAAACAGCTAGCGGGGAGGAACTATGTCACGCGAGAGCGAGATTCGGGAGGCCATCGTGGCCGCCAACGAGGCGCTCGAGCACCTGCGGGCCGCAGCGGACGAGCTGAACAGCGCCGGCAGGTGGGGGATGGTCGACATGATGGGCGGCGGGTTCTTCACATCGGCCATCAAGCATGGCCGTCTGAGCAACGCCCAAGATGAGATTCAGGAGGCCAAGCGGGCACTCAAGCGCTTCTCCCGCGAGCTGCGCGACGTGGACGAGGATGCCGGTCTCAACGTGGAGGTGGGCGGCCTGCTTGGGTTCTTTGACGTCTTCATGGACAACCCGCTGTCAGACCTGCTCGTGCAGAGCCGCATCGGCGAGGTGCAGGAGCAGCTCGAGCGCGCCATCCGCCAGGTCACCGTGGCGCGCGACCGGCTTTGCCGCATGTAGACGCAGTGGGGGGGCGCATCAGCAACCTTGCGGGATGCCGCGGCGTCCGCCATGGTCACAATGAGGGGGGCCGTTGCGCCCCGACAACAGAAGGGCGCCCCGCCAGCTCTCGCAGGCTGGTGGGGCGCCCTTGCCATATCGGCTCCTACGTCTCGGCTCCTACGCCTCGGCCGCGTCGATGATGGGGTAGGCGAGCATCAGGTTGCGCTCGTCGATGTGGTGCGGCGCAGCTGCGCGCACCTTGGGCTTCGCGCAGAAGCCGATGCCCACACCCGCGGCGAGGATCATGGGGATGTCGTTGGCGCCGTCTCCGATGGCCACGGTGCGCTCCATGGGAATGCCCAGCTCCTTGGCCCAAGCCCGCAGCGACGCGAGCTTGCGGTCCTTGGTGACGATCTCGGCTGCCAGCCTGCCCGTGAGCTTGCCGTCCGCCACCTCAAGGCGGTTCGCGAGGCAGTAGTCGATGTCCGCCGCCTCAACGATGCGGTCCGCCACCTCGTGGAATCCGCCCGAGACGACGCCAACCTTCCAGCCGCGCTCGTGCGCCTCGGCCACGAGCTCTTGCGCGCCCGGCGTGAACGTGACGCGGGCGAAGGTGCGGTCGAACACGCTCTCGTCCAGTCCCGCGAGCAGGGCCACGCGCTCCTCGAGCGCGGCCTTGAAGTCCAGCTCGCCGCGCATGGCCCGCTCGGTGACCTCCGCCACGCGCTCGCCCACGCCGGCCTCCTCGCCCAAAAGGTCGATGACCTCCTGGTTGATGAGCGTGGAGTCGATGTCCATCACGATGAGGTGGCGGCCGCTCGCCTGCGCGCTCGCCTCGGTGTCTGCCATGCCCACGATGCCTCCCGATGAAAAAGGCGGCCCCGCCGAAGCGAGGCCGCCAGACCAACCAAAACCTCTGGGATCGAGCTTACACGTAGAAGAGGATCTTGTTGTAGCTCGGCACCGGCCAGTAGTCGTGGCCGCAGACCTTCTCCATCTCGTCCACAGCGGCACGCAGGGCGTCCATGGCGGGGATGACGGAGTCACGGTACTCGTTGTCCTGCGCGGTGCAGTCCTCGAGCTGCTGGGCGGCGGTGTTCTTCTCCTCCAGCGTGCTCACGAGCTCGGTGATGACATTGATGGCGTCGGTGATCTCCCGGACGAGCGCCTTCTCGGCCTTGGCCTCGATGCCCAGCTCGGCCTTCGTGGCCACGGTGGTGGCGATGTCGCCGGAGTAGTCGAACAGGGCCGGCAGGTACATGTGCTTGGTCATGTACACCATCGTGTTGGCCTCGATGTTCAGCAGCTTGGCGTACTGCTCGGCCTTGGAGACGTAGCGGGCGTGCATCTCGTCAGGCGAGCAGACCTTGTAGTGGTTGAACAGGTCGATGTTCTTCTGGTCGAGCATGCAGGGCAGCGCGTCCGGGGTGGTGCGGTTGTTGAGCAGGCCACGGCGGGCAGCCTCCTCCGGCCACTCCTCGGAATAGCCGTTGCCGTTGAAGATGATGCGCTGGTGGTCGGTCAGCGTCTTCTTGACCCAGGCGAGGGCCTCGACGATGAAGTCGCACTCGGGCACGTCCTCCATGGTGGTGGCAAAGGCGTCGAGCTTCTCGGCCACGGCGGTGTTTAGCACCATGTTCGGGTCGGAGAGGTTCTGCTGCGATCCGCACATACGGAACTCGAACTTGTTGCCGGTGAAGGCGAACGGGGAGGTGCGGTTGCGGTCCGTGTTGTCCTTGGTGAGGTCCGCGAGCTGCGGCACGCCCAGGTCCATCTTCTCGCGCGGGTGGCTCTGATAGGGCTTGTCGTTGATGAGGGCGTCAACGACAGCGGCCAGGTCGTCGCCCAGGAAGACGGAGATGATCGCAGGAGGCGCCTCGTTGGCACCCAGACGGTGATCGTTGCCGGCGCTGGAGACGGAGCACCTCATGAGGTCCTGGTGATCGTCGACCGCGGCGATGATGCTCGTGAGGAAGACGAGGAACTGCAGGTTGTCCTCGGGGGTGTCAGACGGGTCGAGCAGGTTCTTGCCGTCAGCGGAGATGGACCAGTTGTTGTGCTTGCCGGAGCCGTTGACGTAGTCGAACGGCTTCTCGTGCTCGAGGCAGGTCAGGCCGTGGTGGGAGGCGATGATCTTCATCTTCTCCATGGTGATCAGGTTGTGATCGATGGCGGCGGAGCTGGCCTCGAAGATCGGGGCGAGCTCGTGCTGGCACGGGGCAACCTCGTTGTGCTTGGTCTTGGCCGGCACGGCGAGCTTCCAGAGCTCGTCGTCGAGCTCCTTCATGAACTCGTTGACCGTGGGACGGATGGCGCCGAAGTAGTGCTCCTCGAGCTCCTGGCCCTTCACCGGCTCGCAGCCAAAGAGGGTGCGGCCGCACATGATGAGGTCCGGGCGGGCGGCGTAGTCGTCCTCCTTGATGAGGAAGTACTCCTGCTCGGGGCCCACCGTGGTGGTGACGCTGGTGACGTCCTTGCCAAAGAGGGCGAGGACGCGCTTGGCCTGGTTGTCGAGGGCAACGCAGGAGCGCAGCAGCGGGGTCTTCTTGTCCAGCGCCTCACCGGTGTAGGAGATGAAGGCGGTGGGGACGCAGAGGACCTCGTCCTTGATGAAGGCAGGCGAGGTGGGGTCCCAGGCGGTGTAGCCGCGGGCCTCGAAGGTGGCGCGCAGGCCGCCGGAGGGGAAGCTCGAGGCGTCCGGCTCGCCCTGGACGAGGGCCTTGCCGGAGAAGGTCTCGAGGGCGCGACCGTCTCCCGTGGGCTCCATGAAGGCATCGTGCTTCTCGGAGGTGATGCCCGTCAGCGGCTGGAACCAGTGGGTGTAGTGGGTGGCACCCTTTTCGAGCGCCCACTCCTTCATGGCGTGCGCAACCTCGTTGGCGATGTCGAGGTTGAGCGCCTTGCCCTCCTTGATGACGCGGGAGAGCTCTTTGTACGTCGGCTTGGGCAGGCGCTCGCGCATAACGGAGTCGCTGAACACCAGGCTGCCGTACTCCTCGGTGACCTTAGAAGCCATGTGGTCTCGCTTTCTCTTCTCGCGGTTGACCCTGAACGCCACGGTGGGTGGCACGCCGTCTGGCGCAGGGGCTTCCTGACGCCCAAACACTCTAGCGACGATTTATTTCAACGTAATTAAAGCTTCGATACCTGCGTGCGAATTGGACGGGGTGCGTGGCGTGAGGGCCGATCGCGGGCTTCCGCCCGAGCCTTGTGTCTCGCCTGTGGCATATGCGGCCAAATCTATGGGTGGGCCGGCGTAACTAGTAGGATAGGGAGGATTCATCGATGCCGGCACGGGCCGGCGGATAGGATAGGGGAGATATGTCTGCCAAGCACTTTGCGAAGCCGGGCAACCCTGCCAACCCTGCCAACCAGGGCGCGGCGCCCGGTGGGACGGTACAGCCAAGGCGTGGCGCAACCGCCTGGGGCGAGGGCTCTGCCTCGGGAGATGCGGCGGGAGGGCGCAACGCTGCGCCCGCGGCCCAACAGTCGGCCCAACAACCCGACCCGTACGGCTGGGGCCCCAGCCCGTACGACGCGCAGTCGAACCCGTATGCGAGCGCGGGCTCCCAGGACCCCTTCCCGGGCGCCGGCGCGCAGAACCCCTACACGGATGCCGGCGCGCAAAACCCCTACGCGAGCCCCTACACCCCGCCCGTTCAGGACGAAAACGTCTACGTGGACGGCCCCTCCTCGGGCGCGGTGAACGTGATGCACGAGCATGCCGGCCACGTGGACCCGCTGAGCCGCGAGAACTACCATCCCTCCAAGAAGCGGGGGCGTCGCTCCCGCGGCTCCGGCGACGATGCCGCCGCCGACGCGCCCGTGCAGCCGGAGAGCCCCTACGCCGCGCCCAAGCGCCGCAGCCACAAGCCGGTGGCAATCGCGGTGCTGGTGGTGCTTGGCCTGCTGGCGGGCGTGGGTCTCTACCTCTGGCAGAACCCGCCGTTCTACAGCGTCACCATCAATGGCGCTACCCAGACGGTGGATGCCGGCTCCACGCTCCAGACGGCCATCGACAAGGGCTACGCCTCGCCCCAGGCCGGCGACCTCATCGCCGTGGACGGCTCGGTGGCCACTCCCGGCGGCGGCGACCCGTTCGAGGCCACGGTGAACGGCGCCTCCACGACAGACCCCACCACGCCGCTTCCGCGCAACGGCACCGTCGAGTTCCAGGACGGCAACGACGTCAACGAGACCTACACCGAGGCCACCGAGACCATCCCGTATGACACCTCGGGCGGAACGGACGTCAACTCCACCACGGCCTACTGGGCCGGCTCCATCCACGTCTGCTCCGAGGGCGAGGACGGCGAGCGGGTCACGCGCACCGGCGACGTCTCCGGCAAGACGGTGACCAAGGTCACCAAGCAGCCGGTTGCCGCGGGCTACCACGTCTACTCCGCGAACACGAACGGCGACAAGGTGATCGCCCTCACGTTCGACGACGGCCCGTGGCCCACCACCACCTCCGAGATTCTCGACATCCTCAAGGAGAACGACGCCAAGGCCACGTTCTTCGAGATCGGCAACCAGGTGGCCGAGAACGCAGATGTGGTGAAGCGCATCCATGCCGAGGGCCATCAGATCGGGTCACACACCTGGGACCACGCGAGCGGCTCGGGTCGCGGCGTCGATCTTACGCGCATGACCGCAGACGAGCAGGTCCAGGAGGTCGAGAAGGGCTTCCAGGCCATCGAGGACACGCTGGGCACGCAGGTGAACCACGTGCTGCGCGCGCCGGGCGGCAACTACCACGGCGAGATCATCGGCACGCTCAAGGACAAGATCACGGCAGAGATTGGCTGGGACGTCGACACCGAGGACTGGCGCAAGCCTGGTGCGGCCGCCATCGAGCGGGCCATCCTTTCTGCGAAGCCCGGAAACGTTGTCCTCATGCACGACGGTGGCGGCGACCGCTCCGAGACGGTCGAGGCGCTCAAGGCGGCGCTGCCGCAGCTCAAGGCTCAGGGCTACAAGTTCGTCACCATCGATGAGCTCATGAGCACCTACGGCACGCCGAGCAGCGACTAGGCTTTCGCGCAAGAAAGGGCGCGTGCCATGGGGGTGTCCGCTTCGGGCGGGCACCCTTTTTTGTGCGTGCCGTGCCGCGCCTCTATGCGCGCATGAAGACGAGGCGGTCGGGCGAGGAGAGCTCCGCGTCGTAGCGGTAGCCAACGTCGAAGCGCACGAGGTCCGCCTGGTCGTCGAGGGCGCGCTCGGCCATCCAGCGCACCATCGAGCCACGGGCGGCCTTGCTCGCCGTGGAGCGCTGGACGGGCTTCCCACCTCTCAATGACTCGCCAGAGATACAGGTCACGCAGGCCGTGCCTCCCAGGTGGGGGAGGACGGCCTTGGCATACTCCACACTGGCGAGGTTCACGACGACGGTTTCTCGCGTGACGCTAGCGATGGTCTTTTGCGAGCCGATGCCCATGGTCGCACCGCGAGCCTCCCCATCCGGCTCGCCCGTAACGTGCCGCGCGATGACGTTGCCCCAGAACTCGTATAGGTTTCTCGGTGCCGGCCCCTCGCCCTTGGCGGTGGCGTTCGTCGCGAGCCTCGCGCCCATCTCGAGCCGGTACGGCATCACGGCGTCCAGCGGCCGCATACAGCCGTGCAGCCCGGAGAGGACCCAGAGGTGGTCCTGCAGCCATTCGAGGGACTCCGTGCCCAGAACCTCGGGCGCCATGCTGCGGAATTGGATGCCGTCATAGGTGAGCACCGCGGGCGTGAGACGTGCGGCCATCCGTGGCGCACGGGCCTCGTCGAGGGACGCGGGCACCACAAGCTCGCGCGTCATGTCGACGCACTCGGCCGTGAGCTTGTCGCTTGTGCCCCAGAGCACCTGGAGCTGGGAGGGGTCCATGGCCTTGAGCCGCGCGGCAAGGCGGCGGCTCGCCTCGGGGAAGGGCGGGATGCCCAGGGGCATCACGTCGTCTGCCGGCGTGTCGGCGCCGGAGGCGCGCATCTTCTTGGCGGGCGAGATGATGACCTGGATGTCTGCCATGGAGCCTCCCGTGAGCCGGGCCGCAGGGCTGCGGCGAGCCAAACTACGCTGCTATACTCTCGCACGGTTCAAGTGCCAGGGCGACGACAATCGCCGGGCCGGGCGCGCGAGGCCGCCGGCTCGCGAGAGTGTTGTGGGCGCGAGGGTCGGATTGGGGCTGCCGCATGCTCCAAACTGTCGGGCGCGCGAGCGGGGCGGGCGCGCAAACGGCGCCGGGCGCGAAAGCGGGCCGAGCGAGACGAAGGGAGCAGACCATGCCGAGGGAGACCAACGCCGCAAAGCGTGAGCGCGCCATCGAGGTGTGCGAGCGGCTCAACCGTCGCTACGGGCCGGTCGAGTGCTTCCTGGACTACGAGAGCCCCTATCGTCTCGTCATATCGGTGCTGCTCAGCGCCCAGACCACGGATGCCCAGGTCAACAAGGTGACGCCCGAGCTCTTTCGCCGGTGGCCCACGCCGGCAGACCTCGCGGCGGCCACGCCTGGGCAGGTGGCCGAGGTCATCCGCTCCATCGGCTTCTACAAGAGCAAGGCACGCCATGCCGTCGAGGCGGCACAGATGATCATGAGCGACTTTGGCGGCGAGGTGCCGCGCACGATGGCCGAGCTCACGCGGCTGCCGGGCGTGGGGCGCAAGACCGCCAACATCGTCCTCAACGTGAGCTTTGGCATCGTGGAGGGCATCGCGGTGGACACGCACGTGAACCGCCTTGCGCACCGCATGAGGCTCTCGCCCAAGACGCACGAGGCCGAGCCGCTCAAGACCGAGCAGGACCTGCTCAAGATTCTGCCGAGGGAGTATTGGCGCGACGTCAACCACCAGTGGATCAAGTTCTGCCGAGAGATATGCAGCGCCAAGGCACCCAAGTGCGCCGCGTGCCCGTTGGCAGACATCTGCCCGAGCTTCCCGGTGGCGTAGCGCGGGCGCTCTCTTCTGTGTGCGGCGTCTTTGCCGATGCCGAGCCAATGTCTTGCCCTGTCCTTGCACGATGAGGCTCGCGCTCGCGCTCGCGCCGGGCGGTGCAGTCGCCCGCACCTCTCTGGCCCCGCTTGCGCTCCTTCCGCCCCGCGTGCCCGCCGCCCGCGCCGTTTTCACGCATGTCCGCAATGCCGTCTACAATGGTTCGAGCAACCGAGACGAAAGGCGCTTTGATGGCGGATATCGAAACGAACGGCAGCGTGAACACTGTGTCGGCTGGGGAGGCGTCTGTGGCGCCCAGCCCTGCGAGCCCCGCACAGGCCGAGACGGCTCCCGCGGCGCCTGCTTCCGAGAGCCCCGCGCCGGCGGAGGGCGCCCAAAGCGAGCCGCGCCGCGTGATTGCGGTGGTGGACGGCAACTCGCTCATGCACCGCGCCTTCCACGCCATCCCGCCCACGATGACCGCGCCGGACGGCCGGCCCACCAACGCCATCTTCGGCTTCGTGTCCATGTTCGTGAAGCTCGTGGAGAAGTTTCACCCCAATGGCGTCATCTGCGCGTTCGACAAGGGCAAGCCCCAGGTCCGCATGGACATGCTGCCGCAGTACAAGGCCCAGCGCCCGCCGATGGACCCGGTGCTGCACGAGCAATTCCCCATGGTCAAGGAGCTGCTGCGCACCATGGACGTGCCGGTGGTCGAGCTTCAGGGCTGGGAGGGCGACGACATCCTCGGCACCCTGGCGCGCCGCGGCGAGGCCTCGGGCTACGACATGCTGCTCGTCACCGGTGACCGCGACATGTATCAGCTGGTCACCGAGCACGTGAACGTGGTGTCCACGCGCAAGGGCGTGTCTGACGTCAACATCATGACGCCGGAGAGCGTCGATGACCTCTACCATGGCATCACGCCCGAGCTCGTGCCAGACTTCTACGGCCTCAAGGGTGACACCTCGGACAACATCCCTGGCGTGCCGGGCATCGGCCCCAAGAAGGCGAGCGCCCTCATCGTCAAGTACGGCTCGCTGGACAACGTGATCACCCATGCGGACGAGATCAAGGGCAAGATGGGCGAGAACCTCCGTGCCCACATCGACGACGCGCTGCTCAGCCGCAAGGTGGCCATCATTCGCACGGACGCCCCAATCGAGATTGACCTCGCGGACGCCAAGTTTCCCACCTTCGACCCGGCCGTCGTGCGCGACGCCTTCGGCGCGCTCGGCTTCACGGGTATGACGTCCAAGGTGCTCGCGCTTGCGAGCGCAGGCTCCGCCACCGAGGTCGCGCCGGCAGCCGCCCCGGCCATCGAGGTGGGAGAGCTGCTCGAGGGCGATGCCCTCGCGGCCGCGCTCGACGCCGCGGCCGAGGCGGGGGAGTGGGTTGGCCTCGCGCTTGCGGATGCCAAGCTCCAGGGCACGCTCTTCGAGCCGGAGCTCGAGATCTGGGCCTCCTGTGCGGCCGGCGTGGGCAAGGTCTCCGGCGATGCGGCGAGTGCCCTTATCGTGCGCGCGCTCGAGGGGTGGAACGTCGCCTCGGCAGACGTGAAGGCGCTCATCCACGCGGTCTACCCGGTGGATTCCTCGCTCGCCGTCGCACCTGCGGGCGACGGCCGCCCCTTCGACCCGGCAGACCTCGACGCCTCCCGCACCTTCGACATCGCCGTGGCCGCCTACCTGCTGGACTCCTCCAAGGGTGCCTACGCCGTCGCAGACGTGGCCGAGCGCTATCTCGAGGGCGAGCTGCCCGAGCCCACGGACGCCGTGCCCGCGAGCGCGCTTGCCGCGCTGTCCGCGCGCCTGCTTCGCCCGGTGCTGGCGGAGGCGCTCGACCGTGATGGCTCGGCCTGCTGCATGCACCAGATCGAGATGCCGCTCGTGGGCGTGCTCGCCCGCATGGAGCGCCAGGGCATGCACGTTGACCCGCAGGTCCTCGCCCAGCAGTCCGCCGAGCTGGGGGCAGACATCGACACCTCCAAGCGCAGGGTCTTCGAGGCTGCGGGCCGCGAGTTCAACATCGACAGCCCCATGCAGCTCTCCGGCGTGCTCTTTGACGACCTGGGCCTGCCCACCGCCGGTCTCAAGAAGACGCAGCGCGGCTACTACTCCACCAACGCCAAGGTGCTCGAGGATTTCGCCCAGGCGAGCGACGTGGTGGCCGAGGTGCTTGCCTATCGTGAGAAGGCCAAGATCAAGAGCACCTACCTGGATGCCCTGCCGGCGCTCATCGCCGGTGACGGCCGCATCCACACGAGCCTCAACCAGACCGTGGCCGCCACGGGCCGTCTCTCCAGCTCCAACCCCAACCTGCAGAACATCCCGGTGCGCAGCGGCCTCGGCCGTCGCGTGCGCCAGGCCTTCACGGTGGCCCCGGGCAGCGTCTTCCTTGCCTGCGACTACTCGCAGATCGAGCTGCGCCTGCTTGCGCATCTCTCAGGCGACAAGCATCTCATCGCGGCCTTCTGCGAGGGCGAGGATTTCCACGCCGAGACGGCCGCTCGCGTGTTTGGCGTGCCCGTCTCCGAGGTGACGCCCGAGCTCCGCAGCCGAGCCAAGGCCGTGAACTTTGGCATCGTCTATGGCCAGCAGGCCTACGGCCTTTCCACGTCGCTCCACATTCCGCGCCGCGAGGCCCAGGAGATGATTGACCGCTACTTCGAGGCCTACCCCGGCGTGCGTGCCTACCTTGACCGCACGGTGGCCGAGGCCAAGAGTAACGTGTGGGTTGAGACGATGTTTGGCCGCAAGCGCCACGTGCCCGACATTCTGGCGAGGAATGCCAATCTGCGCAGCTTTGGCGAGCGCACGGCCATGAACCACCCCATGCAGGGCTCCGCGGCCGACATCATCAAGCTTGCGATGGTTGCCGTGGACAGGCGCATGCGCAACGAGGGCCTGGCGAGCCGCCTCATCCTCCAGATTCACGACGAACTGGACTTCGAGGTTCCCGAGTCCGAGCTTGAGGAGATGAGCCGCGTGGTCAAGGAGACGATGGAGGGCGTCGTGGAGCTCTCCGTGCCGCTCGTGGCCGAGGTTAGCTACGGCAAGGACTGGGCCAGCGCCAAGTAGGGACTGATCCGTGTCCGGGAGGCCTGGGTGGTGTCAAGGAATCCGGGCAGCAGCCGGAAGACCGAGTGGCGGCATCTAGAAAACTGGGCGGCGGCGCGCCGGCGGCTTTGGGCCGCCGCGCCGCTCGATGAGTCGGGCTCGGCCAAGCCTGCCATCCAGTTTGGCTCATCGGCTGCCGCTAGACGCCCATCAGCAGGATGACGTTCAGCACCGTCACGATGACGCCGATGACCACAAGCAGCGCCTTGAGGCCCGTGCCGTTGGCGTACTTGCCCATTACCTTGGGCGAGCTCGTGAGCCAGATCTGCGTGAAGATCGTGATGGGCAGCTGGAGCGAAAGCAGCGCCTGGCTCCAGACGAGCCCCTGGAACGGGTCGCTCACGAAGAAGATGACCACCACGGCAGCCACGAAGGTGCCGATGACGCCGAGCGAGCTGTGACGGTCGTGGATGTCGTACGGCTCGTTGACGATGCCCGAGGTGATGGTGCCTGCGGCCATGCCAGCCGTCACCGAGCTCGAAAGGCCCGCAAAGAGCAGTGCCAGGGCAAAGATGAGGCGCGCCGCCGGGCCGAGCATCGGCTCGAGCGTGGCCGCCGCCAGCGAGAGGTCGTCGATGGCGATGCCCCGCGAGAAGAAGGTGCTCGCGGCAAGGATGACCATCGCGCTGTTGATGGCCCAGCCCACGATCATCGAGAACAGGGTGTCCACGAACTCGTGGTCCAGGCGCTCGCGGATGACCTCGTCGCCCTTGCCCTCGAAGTGCTGGCTCTGGATGACCTCGGAGTGCAGGAAGAGGTTGTGCGGCATGACCACGGCGCCCAGCACGCTCACGATGATGGCGCTCGAACCTGCGGGAATGCTTGGGACCACCCAGTCCACGGCCGCAGCCGGCCAGTCGACCCTCACCATCGCGATCTCCGCGAGGAAGGCGATGCCGATGAGCGAGACGAAGCCGATGATGATGCGCTCGATCTTGCCGTAGGAGTTGGTGAGCAGCAGCGCCAGCGCGCAGGCAGCGGTGATGATGCTGCCAAGCTTCTCCGGGATGCCAAAGAGCATGTTGAGCGCGATGGCGCCTCCCAGGACCTCTGCCATCATTGTGGCGATGGTCGCGAGCAGGGCGGAGCCGAGGACGAGCCTTCCCACCCAGGGCTTCAGGTGGTGCGAGCAGCTTTCGGCGAGGCATTCGCCCGTGACGATGCCCAGGTGCGCCACGTTGTGCTGAAGCACGATGAGCATGATGGTGGAGAGTGTCACCACCCACAGCAGCCCGTAGCCAAAGGTGGATCCGGCCGCCATGTTGGACGCCCAGTTGCCGGGGTCGATGAACCCAACCGTCACGAGCAGCCCGGGCCCGATCCACTTGAGGATGTCGAGGCCGCCGTGGTGGCCGGAGTGCTGGTCACCGAAGATCTTGAGCCTCGCCCAGGCGGGCTTGGCACTCGTCGTGGGGCGGTCAGGAGCCTCTTGCGCACGCACGGGCGCTGCCTGTGCGTGCTCGGTTTCTGCGTGTGGCACCTGCGCAGTCCGCGCCTGGTCGAATTCCGCGTGCGTTGCCTGCTCCGATAAAGGCTGTGCGGCCCCTGAGCGCCTCACCTGCCCAGCTTGCTCCGGTAGTGCCTGCGCCTCAGCCGTCAGTTTCAGCGAGGGCCCTGTCTGTATCGCTTGTTCCTGCTCCATGTGATTCCCCCTGAACATGCGTTCTCGGCCCCATGGTAGTTCGCTGGCGAGGGGCGTTGCCACGGTGCGCGAGAGGCTACAGTCTTCTAACAACAAGAGCGGACGGGGGCCACCGGGCAATCGACCACAATTGGCGGCGGCGTTGCCGCGGCGCCCGCTCGCGATTCTTTCGGGTCAATTCCGAAACGGGCGACCCTAAGAGGTGGATGCCGCTTCTCCTGAAGTGAGTCCAAGCCCCTCGCTCTACCCTAGAAGTTAGCTGTAGATAACTTTAACAACAACCACGTTATACCAGACCGGACTGCGCCAGTCGTGCGTCGCGCACAGCATTCCGCTTGCCGCTTGGGGTAGACTTGACCGCTCGCCATGCGTCAATGAGCCGGCTCGGAAGGGAAGCGGATGAAGGTCATCATCTATACGGACGGGTCGAGCCGGGGCAATCCGGGCCCGGGCGGCTACGGGGCCGTGCTTCGCTACACGGACTCCGCCGGCGTGACGCACGAGCGCGAGCTTTCCTGCGGATATGCGCGCACCACCAACAATCGCATGGAGATCATGGGCGTCATTGCGGCGCTCGAGGTGCTCAAGCGCCCGTGCGAGGTGGAGGTTCACAGCGACTCGCAGTATGTGGTCAACGCCTTCAACAAACGCTGGGTGCAGGGCTGGCAGCGTCGCGGCTGGGTCAATGCCAAGAAGGAGCCGGTCAAGAACCCGGATCTCTGGAAGCGCCTCATCAAGGCGATGAAGCCTCACGATGTCACCTATATCTGGGTGCGCGGCCACAACGGCGCCGCCCTCAACGAGCGCTGCGATCACCTGGCCGTTGCCGCAGCGACCAGCCCGCGCAACACGCTCCTGGACGACGAGGGCTTTACGGAGTAGGGATTCTTGGGCGCGGTAGGCTCCTTCGGCGCCATTGGGCACCCTTAGGGACGCACCTGTTTCCTTGGGGGTGGGCAAGATGGGGCCGGGGTGCGCCTTAGCGTGCGTCCTCCACGTTGCAGCGGTCCACGATGGCCGGCAGCGCCGCGGCAAGCTCGCTCATCCGCCCGCTCCAAATGGCGCGCTTGGGTCGCGCGTGGCCTACATATATGGTGCTGATGCCAATGTCCGGTCGCGGAAAGTCGCGCTTGGCGTCGTTGCCCACCATGAGGCACTCCTGCGGATGAAGTCCCAGCGCGCTCACGAACTCCTCGTAGTAGCGCGAGGCCGGCTTGAGTCTCGTGGAGTTGCACAGGTGGCTCACGCGCTCAAAGGGCGCGTCGTCGATGCGGGCCCAGCGCATGCGCGTACGGATGCAGGGGCCAGAGAAGCTCGGGTTGGTGGCGAGGGCGCAGCGAAGTCCCAGACGCTCGACCTGCTCGAGGGCCTCGAGGCCGCCCGGCATGGGATGCGCCGCCACGATGCCGTCGCCACGCTTGGGCAGCACCTCGCTCTCGTAGAAGCGAATGGCCGAGCGTATGGCGGGCTCGTCCAGCGGCACGCCGCACCGACGTTCGAACTCACGGCAGAGCAGCTCGAAGTTCGTGAGGCCGTCGGCCCTGGCCTTGCTCTCGAGGGCGAGGTAGGACTGCGCGAAGGAGAGGCCAAAGGAAAGCTCGCTCTTGCCCGAGATCTGGGACAAGATCTTGGACACCTCGGCCACGTAGGTGGTCATGAACGCGGTGAGGTTGATGTCGAGCAGCGTGTCGTCCATGTCGAACAGGACGGCCTTGATCATGGGTGCCTCCTTGCCGTTGACCCAGCTATTCTAACCCGCTCGTCGAGAGGCCGTTGCCGGACGCACCGAGGTGCATGCGCTTCCCGCGCTTGGCTCCCGCTTGCCGGCGGCGCCGCGCAGACGGCGTAGGTCCTGCTCTAAGACGTTGGGGCGAGCTCGCGTCCCACCGGCATAGGCCTCGCGGCAAGTCCTCATGTTCCAGCTGTGTGGCAACACCGAAAAATCCACATGAATGGCCTAGTTTTCCTTGAAAAGTGCCCGGGGGAACAGGTACCCTATCAAGACGTGCGAGTCCGGACGCTCGCGCGCCATATCTGTCGGCCCCCGAGCGATGTAAATCCAAGTCGGTGGCCTCGGGCGAGCAAGAGGCCCGGGCGGCACTGCAGGCGATGCGCATGAGCATCGGGGCCCCGTTTTCGAAAGGGGTCCACCTTTGAGTGAGATTCAGAACACGTCCGTTTTCTCGCTAGACGACACGTCTGACGAGGAGATGAACAACCTCATCGACGGTACCATCACCGACTTTGATGAGGGCGATCTGGTGACGGGCACCGTCGTCAAGATCGAGCGCGACGAGGTCCTGCTTGACATCGGATTCAAGTCCGAGGGCGTTATTCCTGTGCGTGAGCTGTCCATCCGCAAGGACGCCAACCCCGCCGACATTGTGAGCCTCGGCGACACCATCGAGGCCCTCGTTCTCCAGAAGGAGGACAAGGACGGTCGTCTGGTCCTCTCCAAGAAGCGTGCCGAGTACGAGCGTGCCTGGAACCGCATTGAGGAGAAGTTCCAGAACGGCGAGAACGTCGAGGGCGAGGTCATCGAGGTCGTCAAGGGCGGTCTTATCCTTGACATCGGCCTGCGCGGCTTCCTGCCGGCCTCCCTCGTCGACCTTCGTCGCGTCAAGGACCTCAACGCCTACCTCGGCACCCGCATCGAGGCCCGCGTCATCGAGATGGACCGCAACCGCAACAACGTCGTCCTCTCCCGTCGCGTCGTCCTCGAGGAGGCTCGCAAGGCCGAGCGCTCCGAGATTCTCTCGAAGCTCCAGCCGGGCATGCGCCTCAAGGGCACGGTCTCCTCGATTGTCGACTTCGGCGCCTTCGTCGACCTCGGCGGTATCGACGGCCTGATTCACATCTCCGAGCTCTCTTGGAACCACGTCAACCACCCCTCCGAGGTCGTCAAGGTCGGCCAGGAGGTCGAGGTTCAGGTGCTCGACGTCGATCTCAACCGCGAGCGCATCTCCCTCGGTCTCAAGCAGACCACCGAGGATCCTTGGCGCACGCTCGTCAAGAAGTACCCGGTCGACGCCATCGTCGAGGGCACCGTCACGAAGCTCGTGCCGTTCGGCGCCTTCGTTGACCTCGGTGACGGCATTGAGGGCCTCGTCCACATCTCCGAGATGGCCAAGCAGCACGTCGACGCTCCGGCGCAGGTCTGCAAGGTTGGCGACAAGGTCCAGGTGAAGGTCATGGAGATCGACCTCGATCGTCGTCGTATCTCCCTCTCCATGAAGGCCGCCGCCGAGACCCTCGGCTTCGAGGTTGCCGTGGAGCCGATGGACAAGCCCGAGGACGCCGCCGACGGGGCCCAGTCCGAGGAGTAAGTCCTTCGGAACGGAGAGATGTTTGGCCCGGTGTAGCTGAGAGGCTGCAATTCCGGGAGGCATCTCTTCTAGTTGAGAAGTGCAGTCAATTTCACTGACCCGCTCTCAACGTATATTGATTTGTAAGCGAGGTTGCCTTTGGGCGGCCTCGCTTTTTATGCGTCCTTACGTTTGGAGACAATCACAGGTGAGCCGAAGCTTAGGGAACGTCGTATTGGAATATGGTTCTTTAAGCTTCGATTTGCGCTCGTGCACGACAGCCATGACGCTCGTCGTGACAGCCATGACGCTCGTGCACGACAGCTATGAGGCTCGCCGTGACAGCCATGATTGGCTATTTACTACGGTTATGGTCACTATTTCGACGTCTTCGGCGTGCCTCGACTCCGGCATGCCTGGGTGTTTGACGTATTTCTTTTGGTGAGTTGGGGCCGTCCGCTGTCCCATCTAACGTCTCATTAAAGATTGCAAGCGCCTGAGGTCCGTACCGAGGGTGTTTTGTCCACGAATTCCGCCGGTTGCGATACTGCGGCAAGGAGGTTTGGCGAGTTCGCTTCTGCTCACTGCCTGGATTCTCGCTTAATGACGCAATTTAATACATAACGCGATAGACTCGAATACTCATCAATACCAATCGATTTCAAGTTGCCGACAATAAGCGTCTGTTACACCATTCTTTGGTTAATCGACTAATCCTCGTCAGCTGAAACCGATAAAGAAATTGATTGATTCGCACAATCGCTCATATTTATGGACAAACAGCTGGTTTTCGTGCCGCAGCTCCGCAATCGGCCGTATTTCTGGACACGCAAGGACGTGCAATTCGGAGCACGCGGGCGTGCTTGGCGAACATCTGGGGAGCGAATGGGGAGCGTTTTGCGAGTGTGCAGAGCGTGGGGGGCGTGCGAGGGACAGCGCAAGTTTGATGCGGGCTAGACTACAACGGGGTGATTGGCGTACAACCCTATTACAAACCGGGTTAGTAGGATATTCTTGGGAGCCATGAATATGCCTGGCATTTCCAGTGCGGCTTGTGGCGGCCTTTGGCCCTTTGTGCATAGAGTCGGGTGCGGCTGGCGTCGGCCTCTAGCTTTATGTACCTTGAGTCGGAGACTGTGTACGGTTGCCTTTGGCCGTATGTGCTTGAGGTTGGGAGCTTCTTTTGGCAGTCTCTAGCCTTGCGTACTTGAAGCCGTGCGCTTCTTGTGGTGTCAAGCGCGGCGAATTTGGGGTGGGCGCTTCTTGTGGTGGCGTCTAGCCCAGCGCGCTTGGGCCTAGACGCTTCAGCTTGGCAATTTTGCGCTCGAATCCCAGGCCCGGTGCTTCTGAGACTGGGATGAAGTCGTGTATGGTCGGGGCATCGAAGGGGAGGAGCGTGGACATGAACGACGACAAGACAAGGGTGGATGGATTCATGGGTGCCTCTTCGAGTCGGCCTGAGCAGCCGTCGGCCGCTGGAGCCAGCGAAACGGGCGCCGGGCCCCACGCTACGCTCCCCGAGGCTCCCGCACCAATCATCGGAACCCCCAGCCCCAACGCCGGCCCCAGCTTTCGCACCGAGCCCAGTTCCTGCATCGGGGGCCTCTCGAGCGATGCTACGTCTAGCTCGACCAGCACCCCCAGCTCCCGCCCTGCTCCCAACCCCTACGCCGGCGGCCTTGCCGGCGTTGCGGCAGCCATGCCGGCGAATGCCAACGAGAGCCTGGAGCGCGCGTTCGGCGTCGGATTCAGCGCGGAAGACTCGCAGGTAGACCTCATCAGCCTCTCCGTGGGCTCAATGGAGTCTGGTGTCCAGCAGATTCCGGACTCGCCCGACAAGAACTGGGCCGCGGAGGCGGATACCCTCGAACGTGCCCACGTGGCCGAGGAGCTCGGCGCCAAGGCGGCCGCCGAGCGCGGCGGCAGGCGCCCCCTCATCTGCGTGACCCCGTGCTGGCAGCCCGGCGCCGGCGAGCGCACGAGCTCAAACGAGTACGCCACGGACATGTTCCTTGAGGCTATCGTGGCTGCGGGTGGCGTACCCGTCATCATGCCCATCACGAGCGACCCCGCCCTTATCAGCCATTACGTCCAGCTCTGCGACGGCTTTGCCCTGCCGGGCGGTGCCGGCCCAGACCCGTCGCTCTGGGGCGAGGACCCCTCGGGCGACAAGACCCTCTCAGACCCGCGCGACGCCCTGGAGATCCCCCTCATCCGTGCCATCATCGAGGCGGACAAGCCGCTGCTGGCCATCTGCCGCGGCGAGCAGCTCCTCAACTTCGTGCTGGGTGGCACCGTCTCGCGCGACCTCATGCACATGCCTTGTCCGCTCATGGGCCACTGGAAGCACTGGGGCGCCCACTGGGAGCCGGTGCACGAGGTGATCGTGGAGCCGGGCACGCTGCTCTCCCGGTGCGTTGGCGGCCGCGAGCGGCTCAAGGTGAACTCCAACCATCGGCAGTGCGCGATGTCGGTGGGTGAGGGCGTCGTCGATTCCGGCCACGCCACCGATGCGGTGATCGAGGCCGTGGAACTCACCCGGGCCCGATTCTGCCTGGGCGTCCAGTGGCATCCCGAGTACACCTGGACCACCCAGGAGGCTGATGCGGCCATCTGGCGCTCGTTCGTCTCGGCTGCCGCGGGCCTCTGGAGTTGGAGCAGCGGCACCGCGGCATAGCGTCACGCGAGCGTGGCGTGTGCTCATGCCGCAACTTGCTTGCCACCCGCGCCATACGGGTAGAATAATCTTTCGTACAAACACAACGTCGCAAGACGCGAGAGGGGTCAGCATGGCGAAGGGCGATTTCGAGAAGAAGGCGGCCGAGTGGTCGCGCAAGGCTGCGGAGTGGGCTCAGGGGCGCAACGGGGCAGACAACCTCTCCAACGCGTGCGCCAACGTCGCTATCCTCATTGTCGTCATCGACCTGTTTGCCCGTACGTGGTGGCTGTCGCTGCTCGCCCTTATCCTGCTGGGCTACTCGTGGTTCCGTATCTCGCCCAAGACCATCGCCGCCCGCCGCAAGGAGAACGCCGCGTTCACCAAGCAGTGCGCCCCTGCCGTGCCGTGGCTTGTGAACCCCATCGCCGCCGCCAAGGAGGGCAAGGACTACAAGCACCTCTCCTGCCCGTCGTGCGGCCAGCGCGTTCGCATCCCGCGCGGCAAGGGTAAGGTGCGCGTGACCTGCCCCAAGTGCCACGAGAAGTTCGATGCCAGGGCGTAGGCGGGCATGAGGACGGTCTTTCTGGCGGGAGGCATCGCGTCCGGCAAGTCCACGGTGGCGCGCATGCTGCGCAGCCGCGGGGCCTGGCTCTGCGACCTAGACCAGGTGGCGCGCGAGGTGGTGGCTCCGGGCAGCGAGGCCCTCGAGCTCATCTGCCGCGAGTTTGGCGATGACCTCGTGGATCCCGAGACCGGGGAGCTCCGCCGCGCCGAGCTGGCGGCCCGCGCCTTCGACACGCCGGAGGACACGGCCAAGCTCGAGGCGAAAGAGATGCCGGCCATCAAGGCCCGCCTCACGCAGATTCTCACGAACACGTGCTGCGCGGCCACCGCTCCTATGGTGGCGGTGGTGGAGATTCCACTGCTTGACCGCGTGGAGGACCTGCTGCCGCTGGCCGACGAGGTGCTCGTGGTGGTGGCGCCGATGGTGCTGCGCCGCGAGCGCGCCATCGCGCGTGGCATGACGGCGGCAGACTTCGACCTGCGCGTCTCGCGCCAGGTGTCCGACGACTACCTGCGTGAGCATGCCACGCACGTCATCAACAACGACGGCAATGCGCAGGCGCTCGAGGCCAAGGTCGACGCCTGGTGGAGCAGTGAGCGCTAGGGCCCCGACGGGTGATGGCGGCCCTCGGCCCTGCCCGCAGGGTGCGGCCGAGCAGCGTTCGGTGAGCAAGGGAGAGGGCGGATGCAATGCTTGCCTCGTAGGTGGGGGAGCGTTCGCAGCCGCCTTCTTTTGTGATTGGAGACCCATGGCAGATTCTTCTCAGGTCGGCGCCCCACAGTCCAATACCCCACAGGTCGTGGGTCACTTTGGCGCCGAGCTCACGCGCTTTGGCGTGGAGGCGGGCGGCACGCCGCTCACGGTGGTCTCGTCCTTCCAGCCCGCCGGCGACCAGCCCCAGGCCATCGAGAAGCTCGCCGAGGGCGTGGAGGAGGGACTGCGCTACCAGACCCTCATGGGCGTCACCGGCTCGGGCAAGACCTTCACCATGGCCAAGACCATCGAGGCCGTGAACAAGCCCACGCTCATCATGGAGCCCAACAAGACGCTCGCCGCCCAGGTGGCGAGCGAGATGCGCGAGCTGTTCCCCAACAACGCGGTGGTCTACTTCGTCTCCTACTACGACTACTACCAGCCCGAGGCCTACGTTCCGCAGTCCGACACCTACATCGAGAAGGACGCCTCCATCAACGAGGAGGTCGAGAAGCTCCGCCATCAAGCCACGGCGAGCCTGCTCTCGCGGCGCGACGTCATCGTGGTTGCGTCCGTGAGTTGCATCTACGGCATCGGCTCGCCGGAGGACTACGCAGGCCTGGCCCCCAACGTATCCAAGGAGGAGCCCCTCGAGCGTGACGACCTTATCCACGCCCTCATCAACATTCAGTACGACCGCAACGACGTGGACCTGGCCCGGGGCTGCTTCCGCGTGCGAGGCGAGCGCGTGGACGTGTTCCCGCCCTATGCCGAGCATCCGCTGCGCATCGAGTTCTTTGGCGACGAGGTTGAGCTCATCGCCGAGATAGATGAGGTGACGGGTGAGATTCTGCGCGAGTTCGACGCCATCCCCATTTGGCCGGCGAGCCACTACGTCACCGAGCGTCCTAAGATCAACCATGCACTCGAGACCATCAACGACGAGCTCACCGAGCGCCTGAAGCAGCTCAAGGCCTCCGACAAGCTGCTCGAGGCCCAGCGACTGCAGCAGCGCACGGCCTATGACCTCGAGATGCTCGAGAACATGGGCTACTGCAACGGCATCGAGAACTCCTCGCGCCACCTGGACGGCCGCAAGCCCGGCGAGCCGCCGTTCACGCTCATCGACTACTTCCCCAAGGACATGCTCTGCATCATCGACGAGTCCCACGTGACGGTGCCGCAGATCCGCGGTATGCACGAGGGCGACCGCTCGCGAAAGATCACCCTCGTCGAGCATGGCTTTCGTCTGCCGAGCGCGCTCGACAACCGCCCCTTGCGCTTCGACGAGTTCGAGGCACGCGTGCCGCAGTTCATCTACGTGAGCGCCACCCCTGGTGACTACGAGGAGCATGTGAGCCAGCGCCAGGTTGAGCAGATCATCCGTCCCACGGGCCTTCTTGACCCCAAGATCGACGTGCGCCCGGTGCGCGGCCAGATCGACGACCTCACCGAGGAGATCCGCACCCGCGTGATGCGCCGGGAGCGCGTGCTGGTGACCACCCTCACCAAGCGCATGGCCGAGGACCTCACGGACCATCTGCTGGACGAGGGCTTCAAGGTCAACTACATGCACTCCGACACGGCCACGCTCGACCGCGTGGACATAATCCGAGACCTGCGCACCGGCAAGATCGACGTGCTCGTGGGCATCAACCTCCTGCGCGAGGGCCTGGACATCCCCGAGGTTTCGCTCGTGGCCATCCTCGACGCGGACAAGGAGGGGTTTCTCCGCAACCGCCGCTCGCTCATCCAGACGATGGGCCGCGCGGCGCGCAACGCCAACGGCGAGGTGGTGATGTACGCCGACCGTGTGACCGACTCGATGCGCATCGCCATCGACGAGACGCGCCGGCGCCGCGCGCTGCAGGAGGCGTACAACGAAGAGCGTGGCATCGTGCCCAAGACGGTGAGCAAGTCCATCGCCGACATCTCCGGCTTTATCGAGCAGGCCGACAAGACCGTGGGCAACAAGACGCGTGACCGTCATGGTACGGGCAGCCACGGTGCCTTCGAGAGCCTGGCGGAGGAGGGCGCCGCCGCGGGCGGCGCGTCTGCCGGCGACGCGCATGACCCCGAGACCGCGCGTGCCGTGGCCGACGAGCTTGCGAAGAGGCTGCCGCGCGAGGAGCTGACGCGCCTCATGGAGACGCTCGAGAGCGACATGGCGGCGGCGAGCGAGGCCATGGACTTCGAGCGCGCGGCCCAGCTGCGCGACCAGCTCGTGGAGCTGCGCACGCGCGTGGAGGGTACTACCGAGGACGAGGTCATGGCCCGCCTCAAGGCTGGTGCCCGCAAGGGCAGCGCCCACGCCACCCGCCGCAAGTACCGCCCCCGAAAAAAGTAACCGCTTCCCACCTGCCATTGGGGATGGACTCTTTTTCAAGTTTCCTGAAAGTGAGAGATGGGTGAAAACCGCTTTTGTGGTGTGGTGTGGCGTGGCGGAGTGGCGGCTTCGAGTCGTTCACGCCGCCTTCCTCCCACACTTTCCGAACACAAGCGCCAAGGTGTCCGCTAAATCTCAAGTCAAGGGTTGTCTTCTCTGGAGCCGGGTTCAGAATGACTCCCGGCCGTGAACGGTAGCGATCCCTCCGCGAACGGCAAACGGTTCATCGGGAGCGCGGCCACGCCCATCGTTCCGGTCGCGCGCTACAGCCAGGAGGCATCCGCCATGTTCGAGATGGAAGTCCCGTTCGACCACACCACCAAGACCGTGAGGCTCGAGGACAAAAACTTCGCCGGCACGCTCATCGGTCACCAGAACGAGTTTAAGTGCGACAAGACCCAGGAGGAGCTCATCGAGGACGCCCTCGACCACCCCTACGACGCCCCCACGCTCGAGGAGCTCTGTGCCGGCAAGAAGGACATCGTCATCATTAGCTCCGACCACACGCGCCCGGTTCCCTCGCGCGTGACGATGCCCATCGAGCTGCGCCGCATCCACGCCGCCGCGCCCGACGCCCGCGTGCGCATCCTCGTTGCCACCGGCATGCACCGTCCCTCCACGCACGAGGAGCTCGTGGCCAAGTACGGCGAGGAGATCGTGGCCAACGAGGAGATTGTGATGCACGTCTCCACCGATGACGCCATGATGGAGAAGATTGGCACCCTGCCCTCCGGCGGCGAGTGCATCATCAACAAGATTGCGGCCGACGCCGACCTGCTGCTTGCCGAAGGCTTCATCGAGCCCCACTTCTTCGCCGGCTTCTCCGGCTCCCGTAAGGCCGTTCTGCCTGGCATCGCCAGCTACAAGACCATCATGTACAACCACAACGGCCAGTTCGTGAATGACCACAACTCGCGCCCGGGCAACCTGCACCACAACATGATCCACGAGGACATGATGGCCGCCGCCGAGATGGCCGGCCTCAAGTTCATCCTCAACGTGGTGCTGAACGGCAAGCACGAGGTCATCGGCGCCTTCGCCGGTGACATCCACAAGGCCCACGAGGCCGGCTGTGACTTCGTGAAGGAGCTTGCCGGCGTGGACAAGGTCCCGTGCGACATCGCCATCACCACCAACGGCGGCTACCCGCTAGACCAGAACATTTACCAGGCCGTTAAGGGCATGACGGCTGCCGAGGCCACGCTCGAGGACGGCGGCGTCATCATCGACATCGCCGGTTGCGCCGACGGTCACGGCGGCGAGGGCCTCTACAAGTCCATCTCCGAGAATGATCCGGCGGAGTTCGAGCGCCAGTGCATCGACACGCCCAAGGACAAGACCCTGCCGGACCAGTGGACCGCGCAGATCTTCGCCCGCATCCTGGCCCACCACCCCGTCATCATGGTTACGGACCTGTGCGACCACGACATGATTCGTGCCATGCACATGATTCCGGTCAACACGGTGGAAGAGGCCCTCGCCAAGGCCTTTGAGCTCAAGGGTGCCGACGCGAAGGTCGCTGTCATCCCCGACGGCCTCGGCGTCGTCGTTCGTTAGGCGAGGACAGGGCTGAGAACGCCATTCCAGGCGCGCGCGAATTTGAATCAATTTGCGCGCGCTTGCACTTCTCCTGGTCTCGACGTTTTATACTCACGAAACGGAAATGAGTGCCAATCAACACGTGGCCCACACATTTGGGTCACCAACGAGAAAGGTAAGGCTGTGCCGTACAACCTTTTTGCTGAGTTCGCTAGTACCTGCCTCATGATTCTCTTCGGCGTGGGCGTCCACTGCGACGAGGTCCTCAAGGGTACCAAGTACCGCGGCTCGGGCCACCTGTTTGCCATCACCACCTGGTCGTTCGGCATCTCCGTCTGCCTGTTCATCTTTGGCGGCGAGATCTGCATGAACCCCGCCATGGCGCTCTGTCAGGCCTTCCTCGGCCTCATTCCCTGGTCGAGCCTCGTGCCGTACTGGATTGCCGAGATGCTCGGTGGCTTCTGCGGTGCCGCCATCATCTGGTTCATGTACGCCGATGACTTCAAGGCGTCCGAGGAGACGGTTGACCCTATCGCCGTCCGCAACATCTTCTCCACCAACCCCACGAAGGAGTCTTACGACCTCCCGCGCAACTTCTTCATCGAGGCCTTCGACACCTTCATCTTCCTCACGGGCATCCTCTGCATCGCCAGCCGTGGCGGCGACAACCTCATCATGATCGCCATCTCCGTGGGCCTGCTCGTCTGGGCCATCGGCATGGGCCTTGGCGGCGTGACGGGCTTCGCCATGAACCAGGCGCGTGACCTTGGTCCCCGCATGGCCTACCAGTTGCTCCCCATCGGCAACAAGGCCGACAACAACTGGAAGTACGGCCTGCTTGTGCCGGGTATCGCCCCGTTCGTGGGCTCCGTCTGCGCGGCCCTGTTCGTCACCAACGTGCTCGGCCTCTTCTAGGCTCGAGCTGCAACAACGGTTTGTGAGCGCGTCTCGCTTCGACGGGGCGCGCTTTTTTGTGCGAGCGTCGCGCGGCAACCTCGCCGTCTGCGCCGCGGCCGAGGCGAGCCCCGAGGTGCAGGGCATCTTCGCCGGTGCTGGCCCAGACGGTGCTGCCGGTTTTACTCCCTACGCCTGAGCCGCAGCCGCGTCGATGACCGCCTGGGCCACGCGCAGGCCGTCGGTGGCCGCACTCATGATGCCGCCGGCATAGCCCGCCCCCTCGCCGCAGGGGTAGAGCCCTGCGTGCGAGACGCTCTGCAGGTCTGCCCCGCGCGTCACGCGCACCGGCGAGCTCGAGCGGCTCTCCACGCCCGTGAGCACGGCCTCCGCGCTATCGAATCCCCGCAGGTGCCGAGCCATGTCCGGGATGGCCGCGCGCAGCGTCTTCACAATATAGGGCGGCAGGCACCCCTCCACGGAACCCCAGGCAACGCCGCGCGGGTAGGTGGGTGTCACGTGCCCCGGCCCGCTGGAAGCCGTGCCGGCCAGGAAGTCTCCCACCAGCTGCGCCGGCGCCACGAAGCCGCCCCCGCCCAGCTCAAAGGCCGAGCGCTCGCACTGGCGCTGCAGCTCTACGCCGGCGAGCACGTCGTCGCCGGGAAGGTCAGTTGCCAGCACGTTGGCGAGCAGGCCGGAATTGGCGTTGGTGCCCGCGCGCGCCGCGAGGCTCATGCCGTTCGTCACCACGCCGCCTGGCTCGCTGGCCGCTGCCACCACATAGCCACCCGGGCACATGCAGAACGAGAACGCGCTCCGGCCGCTCGGCAGGTGGCTCACCAGCTTGTACGGCGCGGCGCCCAGTGCGGGATGGCCGGCCGAGGGGCCATACTGCGCGCGGTCCACGTCTGCCTGCAGGTGCTCGATGCGCACGCCCATGGCAAACGTCTTGCGCTCCATCGTCACGCCCAGGCCGCGTAGCAGCTCAAAGACGTCGCGTGCCGAGTGCCCGCATGCGAGCACCACCTGGCTCGCGGCAATGCGCTCCTCAACGAGAAGGCCGCTTTCCTCGCGGCGCTCGAGCCGCACGGCCGACACGCGTCGCGTGCGTCCCGCAGCCACGGCGTACGTCTCGGCGCCGGCAGAGAACTCAATCCCCGCGAGCCTCGTGCGTGTCCTCACCTCGCCGCCCAGCTCGACTATGCGCCGGCAGATACCGTCCACCACGCGCGGCAGCACGTCCGAGCCGATGTGTGGCTTGGCGTCCCAGCCAATCTCAGGCTGGGCACCCGCCCCCACGAACGTGTCGAGCACCAAGCGGTGCAGCGGGCTCTTGGTGCCCGTGGTGAGCTTGCCGTCCGAGAAGGTGCCCGCGCCGCCCGCGCCAAACTGGATGTTGCTCTCGGGGTCGAGCATGCCCGTCTTGTTGAAGCGGCTCACGGCCTCGCCGCGACGCGCGGCGTCATCTCCGCGCTCTACCAGCAGCGGCTCCATGCCGGCCGAGGCTAGCGCCAGGGCGCAGAACAGGCCTGCGCAGCCGGCGCCCACCACCACGGGCCGGGCACCCGTGCCAAGCGCCACGCGAGCCGGCAGCGTGGGGGAGCTGGGCGCGATGATACGCAGGCCGCGCTCGTCCCGGCGGCGCGCCAGCTTGGCGAGCGTGGTGCGCTCGACCCGCTCGCCGCCGCGGAGCTGGGCGCGCACGGTGTAGGTGAGGTGCACGGCGCTCTTCTTGCGGGCGTCGATGGAGCGGCGGTGCAGCTCGACGCCCAGCAGGCCGTCGGGTGCCACATGCAGGCGCTTGAGCACCGCGGCGCGAATCACGGCGCGTTCGGTCTCGGGCGTGCCGTCGAGCTTGGCGAGCGGAATGTTCAGGTTGGAGATCTCAATCATGCGGGCAGTCCTCACCGCGCGGGGAGGGCAAGCCTCCGGGGATGTGTGCACCCCTTAATTGTATAGGCGCGCGACGCCCTGCAAGATTGGCATGTCCATGACCACTCGCTTCATTCAGCCCAAAATTGGCATGGCCGACAACCCGTATGACGAGGACGGCAACGAGGAGGACGCCGACAAGACCAAGACCTACGGCTACGGTCTCGACATCCTTAACCGTGATATCGCACGGCTTGGTTACGCGTCCTGCCAGACGCTCTCGGCCACCTCGCGGATGAGGTCCACCTTGGCCCACTGCTCGGCCTCCGTGAGGATGTTGCCCTCCTCCGTGGATGCAAAGCCGCACTGCGGCGAGAGGCAGAGCTGGTCCAGCGGCACGTACCTCTCGGCCTCCTTGATGCGGGCGCGCAGGGCGTCGGCGTCCTCCAGGCCCGGCTCCTTGGACGTTACGAGGCCCAGCACCACGCGCTGATTGGCGATGTGTGCGAGCGGCTCAAAGTCGCCGGCGCGGTCGGAGTCGTACTCCAGGAAGAAGCCGTCCACCTTGCAGTTCTCGAACAGCGTCTTGGCCACTGGGTCATAGCCGCCGGAGGAGAACCAGGTGGAGCGGAAGTTGCCGCGGCAGATGTGCATGGTGACCACCATGTCGGCCGGCTTGGCCTCGAGCGCCTCGTTGATCATCTCGACGTACTTGCGCTGGATCTTGGCGATGTCCAGGCCGCGGGCCTCGTAGGCGGCGCGCTTCTGGGCGTCGCAGAACTCGCCCCAGCTCGTGTCGTCCAACTGCAGGTAGCGGCAGCCGTGGTCGTCGAACTTGCGGATGGCGTCGGCGTAGGCCTCGGCGATGTCGTGGTAGAGCAGGTCCTCGTCTGCGGCATAGCGCTCGATGGGCTGGTAGTTCTCCTCGCGCACGCAGCAGATGAGGTGCAGCATGGAGGGGGAGGGAATGGTCTGCTTCACGAGGGCGTCGCCGGCGACGGACTTCATAAAGTCGAAGTGCGCCAGGAACGGGTGCTCGCCAAAGCTCGGCTTGTCGGCGATGACCACCGTGGCGGCCTTGGGCTGGTGGCCCTGGAAGTGGACGCTCCAGTGCTCGGCCGTGACCTCCTGGACGCCGCCGAGCTCGGCGAGGAAGTCCAGGTGCCAGTAGCGGCGGCGGAACTCGCCGTCGGTCACGGCGCGAAGGCCATGGGCCTTCTGCTTGGCAACGAGGTCGCGGATGGCCTCGTCGGTGACGACCTCGAGCGCGGCTTCGTCGATGAGGCCGGCCTTGTGGTCGGCACGCGCCTGCTTGAGGACGTCCGGGCGTAGGAAGCTGCCAACGACGTCGTATCGGAACGGGGCGTGGGTGGATGCCATGTGAGTCTCCTTTGTCGAGGTAACTTGACCAGTATTTCACGGGCGAGGGCAGCGGACCACAGCGCGTTGCGTATGCGAGCGCATAGGCTAAGACTATGGTGTGCGACTTAGGGCGTGGTCTGGGCGATGCGGCTACAAGAAGGGCCCGGCTGGCGAGTCACTGCCAGCCGGGCCCTTTGGGCGAGTCTGTGGGCCTGGACTACTTCACGGCTTCGAAGCCACGCTCGAGGTCGGCGATGATGTCGTCGACGTGCTCGGTGCCGATGGAGAGGCGAATCGTGTTCGGCTTGATGCCGGCGGCCAGCAGCTCGGCCTCGGTGAGCTGGGAGTGCGTGGTGGACGCCGGGTGAATCACGAGGCTCTTCACGTCGGCGACGTTGGCAAGCAGGCTGAAGAGCTGCAGGCTCTCGGTGAACTTCTTGGCGCGCTCGGCGTCGCCCTTGATCTCGAAAGTGAAGATTGAGGCGGCTCCGTTGGGATAGAACTTGTCGTAGAGCTCCTTGGCGTGGCCGGTGGCAAGGCTCGGGTGGTTGACGGCCTCGACGTCATCGCGGCCGTTCAGGAACTCGACGACCTTGAGGGCGTTCTCGACGTGGCGCTCGACGCGCAGGGACAGCGTCTCGAGGCCCTGGAGCAGGATGAACGCGTTGAACGGAGAGAGCGTGGCGCCCTGGTCGCGGAGCAGGGTGGCGCGGGCCTTGGTGACGTAGGCAGCGGCGCCCACGGCCTCGGTGAAGACAACGCCGTGGTAGCTCGGGTTGGGCTTGGCGACGCCGGGGAACTTGTCGGCCTGCGCGGCCCAGTCGAACTTGCCGCCGTCGACGATGTAGCCGCCCATGGCCGTGCCGTGGCCGCCCACGAACTTGGTGGCGGAGGCCACGACGATATCGGCGCCGTGCTCGAGCGGGCGGAACAGGTACGGGGTGGAGAACGTGTCGTCCACGATCAGAGGCACGCCGGCGGCGTGGGCGACCTCGGCCCAGGCCTCGATGTCGAGGACGTCGGAGTTGGGGTTGCCGAGGGTCTCGGCATAAAGGAGCTTGGTGTTGGGCTTAACGGCGGCCTTTACGGCTTCGATGTCCGCGGGGTCCACGAACGTGGCGGAAAGCCCCTGCTCGGCGAGGGTGTGCTCGAAGAGGTTGAGCGTGCCGCCGTAGAGGTTGGTGGACGCCACGATGTGGTCGCCGGAGGTGGCGATGTTCTGGACGGCGATCGTGATGGCGGCGGAGCCCGTGGCAACGCCGAGGCCGCCCACACCGCCCTCGAGCGCGTTGATGCGCTCCTCGAAGATGGAGACGGTGGGATTGGTGAGGCGAGAGTAGATGTTGCCCGGCTCGGTGAGGCCAAAGCGGCCGGCAGCGGTGGCGGAGTCCTTGAAGACGTAGGAGCTCGTGAGGTAGATGGGTACCGCGCGGGAGTCGGTGGCGGAGTCCGGGGCCTCCTGGCCGGCGTGGACCTGCAGGGTCTCGAAGTGGAAGGTCTTCTCGGTCTCGGGGGTGATGGCGGGCATGTGCTCCTCCTTGGGTTGGGGCCGCTGTGGCCGTGCATGCGTTCTAGTGTACGAGGGTAGGGGTGGTTCGTGGCGCGGGGGGAGCCGCAGTGGGCACAAAAACGCGCCCAGCAGCTCAGGGCTCCCGGGCGCGGGTGGGATGTCTGTGCCGACTTGGCAACGCGAGGTTGCCGGGCTAGGCCACAGAGCGGGAAGGCGCCCGGGAGCACTGCATTCGCAGACACATCATGGTGGTGGTGTTACGGGTCATCACGTTCATGGGGCACCTCCCTCGGTTGGTTGCGACAGCGTGCTGCCGGCTGTTGGCTGCGACGACACATGTGCTCGTCAGTGCCTATGTAGGCGCGTGTGCCGCGTTATGCTTGCCTTGTTTGCTGTTCCGTCCAGGCGTGGTGCGCTTTCGTTCGTCTCTGCGAAGTACCTCCGCGTCTCGCTTGGCTGAGGATGTTATACGCCGACGTTTATAGATGGTCAATACCCTACCGGGTTAATAGGTATTAACAATCTGTTACGCGGATGGCAGGGGCTCGGCGCACCGAAGCCGGCCACGCGCGCCAAGCGCCACTACGTCTGGGTCCATTGCTTCCGTCGCGGGCGGCCTGTGTCGTTCGAGCTCTCGCGGTTCCGTTGTGTCGTTCGAGCTCCGCGGTTCCGGTATCCCTTGTTTATTTTTTGCGAGTGTGAAGTGGGTTTTGGCGAGTGACCAAGTAGCTGATAGACATGGCACTTCGTCTACCTCGTATTTTGCAGGCGTCGATACTTGGCTACCCCCGAAAAGCCACTTCACAGACGGAAGAATAAAACAAGGGATACCTTGAACAGAGCGAGTCGGTACTCCTTTGCGCCTGAACTCGCGGCTTTTCTGCGGCGTTTGCGCTGGCGTTGTACGGGGCTGCTAGAGTCAGGCTTAGCAAAACGAGGTCGGGAGACATATGTATTGCAATCATTGCGGTGCCGAGCTGCCGGACGGCGCGATGTTTTGCACCCTTTGCGGTGCGCGCGTCTATTCTGACGGCGACAGGCCTAAGGCAGAGGGCGAGGCAAAGACCTTCGGTTGGTCTGACGAGGACGGCAAGATGGCCGTTCACGCGCTTGATGACGAGACGCCGGTGGATGAAGCCGCGGGCGAGGGGAGGCCGGGCGGAAGGGGCGCCGTAATTGCCGGCGACGCCGTGGGTAACGGCGACGAGTCCGGTGCCGGTGTGCCCGGCCCCACGCAGGTGGTTGACGACGCATTCCCCGCTGGCCGCGAGACCGTTGAGGTGACTATGGTCCAGCCGCCGGTTCAGACCTGGCGCCCGGGTGACGCGCCCGTCGCCGTTGCACAGACAGACGTCGTGCCTCCCAGTGCCGTCCCGGGCACGATCTCGCAGGGGGCCGTGCCCTACCAGCCACTGTCACCGCTTGCGGGCAACCCTCGCTTCAATGGGGGATACCAGCGGCAATATCAAACCGCGAGCCAACAGGCGGGCTATCGTACCCCTGGGCAGAAGGCCGCGCAGCAGCCTGTCGCCTACGAAGTCCCCGGTCAGCAGGGCGGCTATCAGGTGTCTGGCTATCAAGGAGGAACTCAGCCACGCTACAAGTCGGTGCCCCAGCAGCCTGGTTACCAGGCGGGTCATGAGGCGGGCATTCCCGCGCCCGCCGGGCACATGAAGGACTATCGCACGCCGGCAATCGTCTGCGCCTGCGTGGCCGTCATAGCCACCTGCGGCGTTGCCGTGGCCATGATGCTCAAGCCCCCGCGGCCCGTCGACGGCGCCAACGCGGCAACTGCCGCTGCGGCCACCACCGAGGCAGCCGCCATAGAAGCTGCCGCAACGGAGGCCTCCACAACGGTGCCGGCAGACACCGCCGCTGCCGCGACGACTGCCTCCACAAGCGCCGCCACAACCAACTCGAGCGGCACCACAACCACGTCTGCTGCGCCTGCCACCTCGGACTTTACGTATTCCAACGACCGCTACGGCTACTCCATCGAGATTCCTGCCGGCTTCGCCCAGACGGAGACCGCCGCGAACGGCGCTGGCGTCGTCTTCACCAACCCATCCACGGACATGCGCATCACGGTCGCCGGCAACAACAACGCCACGGGAGAGACGGTCGACAGCGTGCATGCCGCCAACTCCGCCGGCCACGACACGTCCTACGAGGCCAAGGGCAGCACGTGGAGCGTCGTTTCCTACTTCGACGGCGACCGCGACGTCTACGTGAAGACCTACGTGGGGTCGGGCAGCACCTACACGGTGACCTTCTCGTACCCCATCTCGCAGAAGGACGCCTGCGACGCGATCCTCGAGCGCGTCGTCACTACCGCGCATCCCGGGGACCTCTCCTCGAGCCACTAGCTCTGAGACTTATTGTCCGCAATGCGAGATAGGCTGCTGCCAAGTGCCGGGGAGCCTTTGGCGCGGATGCCGAGGCCAGGACGAGGGGAGCGGCCATGTTTGAGGCGGTTACGAGGCACGTCGGCGAGATCGAAAGCGCGCGCGAACGCATGGCGGCGACGGAGAACCCGTACGAGCGCGTGCCGCTCGAGGCCTACGCCTGGATTCCCGACTTCGAGCGCGCCGGCTTGGCCGACCCCCGCTGCTTTTCCACGCTCGAGAGCTTTGGCGTGGACGTGGGGTCTGGCTGGGCAAGCCTCGATGCCCGCGCCATGGACTATAGGCTCGTGCTCGCCCTGCTCACGTTCATCTGGCGTGCGGACAGGATGAACGAGACCGTGGTCGTGGATGCGGTGCGGACGGGCTTGCTCGAGGGCCTGCTCGAGAATCTTGCGGAGCTGGATGAGGGTGTCTGGGCTGCCGGGCGGGTGGCGTAGCGCTTGTTTTCGTATCCCGTTTCCGTGATGGGCCGCAAGGCTGCGCTATCCTCGATTCGCCGCAAGTGACGTGCCCGCAGGCCCGCGTGAGACGGTCTGGTAGAGAAAAACCGGCTCAGGGCCAGTGGATGCGCCCGATCGTCCGCGGGACGGCAGAAGCTACGACCCCGGAAGCTACGTCCCCGTGAGAGGGCGGGCACGCGCCTGAGCGCGCCAGCGCGAGGCACGCCCTAAGCGCCGATAAGTACTCTAGTATCAAGATTGACGCGCCTGAGCGCGCCCGCGCGAGACACGCCTTCCCAGCATTGGGGGAAACGGCCCCAGACGTACCCGCGCATCAGCCAATAACTCCCAGCAAAGGAGCCCCATGGCCTTCGTGCATCTGCATAACCACACGGACTACTCCATGCTCGACGGCGCCACGCGTGTCGCCGAGATGGTGAGGCGCGCAGTGGACCAGAAGATGCCGGCCGTGGCCATCACGGACCATGGCTACATGTACGGCGTGCCAGACCTGGACCTCGCCTGCGCCGGCTACAACCACAAGCAGGCCGACTGGCAGCAGTGGTTCCACGACAAGGACAACTACGCCAAGGGCCGCGAGATTCACGTCCCCGACAAGGACGAGGAGCCTGAGGCCTATGCCCAGTGGGAGCGCGACGTGGCCGCCTACGAGGCCGGCGACGAGGCGCTCTCCACCTGCAAGCCCACGCCGCTCATCAAGCCCATCTTCGGCTGCGAGGCCTACTTCACGCCGGACAACACCCTCGCACGTGACAGGAAGCCCGAGCTTTACCACATGATCCTGCTCGCCAAGAACGAGACGGGCTACATCAACCTCATGCAGATGATGAGCGACGCGGCGGTGCGGGGCTTCTACTACAAGCCCCGCACCACGCTGGACATGCTCAAGGAGCACGCCGAGGGCGTCATCTGCACCTCGGCCTGCGTCTCGGGCATCATCCCGCGCCACATCCTGAACGGCCAGCCCGACGAGGCGCTCAAGTGGGCCCGCACCTTCAAGGAGATCTTTTCCCCCGGCGACTTCTACATCGAGATCCAGGACCACGGCCTCACCTTCGAGAACGGCATGACGGACCGCCAGCTCGACGAGCAGCTCGTGCAGCTGGCCCGCTCGCTGGACCTCAAGGTCATCGCCACGAACGACTTCCACTACCTCACGCGCGACGACGCGCCGGTGCAGGACCTCATGATGTGCATCGGCATGAACGCCAAGGTGGACGACGACAACCGTATGCGCATGGAGGGCTCGGAGTTCTACATGAAGACCGAGGAGGAGATGCGCGAGCTCTTCTCCTGGTGCCCGGAGGCCTGCGACAACACGCTCGAGATCGCTGACAAGTGCAACGTCGAGCTGGACTGGGACTCCATGATCCTCCCGAAGTTCCCGCTGCTCGACCCGGGCGAGACCCACGAGAGCCAGTTCCGTCGCGAGTGCGAGGAGGGCCTGGCCAAGCGCTACGGCGACGACTGGGCCACCCAGACCATCGGTGGCGTCAACGTCAAGGAGCGCTTCGAGTACGAGTACAAGATCATCTGCGACAAGGGCTTCGCGGCCTACTTCCTGATCGTGCAGGAGTACGTGCGCTGGGCCAAGCAGAACGGCATCGGCGTGGGTCCCGGCCGAGGATCTGCCGCTGGCGCCCTCGTTGCCTACGCCATGGACATCACCACGTTCGACCCGCTGTCCAACGGCCTGATGTTCGAGAGGTTCCTCTCCCCGCAGCGCACCGAGATGCCCGATATCGACATGGACTTCGACGACGAGCGCCGCCTGGAGGTGGTGGACCACGTCCGCCAGCTCTATGGCCCCGAGAAGGTCACGCACGTCATCACCTACTCCACCATCAAGGCCAAGCAGGCCATCAATGACGCCGCACGCGTGCTGGACTACCCGGTCTTCATGGGTCAGAAGCTCTCCAAGATGATCAGCGCGGCTCCCAACGCCACGCTCAAGTCCACGATGGAGAAGGTGGCCGGCAAGGAGGACCAGTTCTCGCAGGACTTCGTGGACGCCTACCACTCAGACCCGGACGCGCGCCGCATCATCGACAGCGCCCTCTCGCTCGAGGGACTCATCCGCGGCGAGGGCGTGCATGCCTGCGCCGTCCTCATCTGCCGAGACCCCGTCAATGAGCACGTGCCCACCAAGCTCGACACCAAGGGCGGCGTGGAGATCACCCAGTACGAGGGCCACACCGTGGCCGACATGGGCCTGCTCAAGATGGACTTCCTGGGCCTGCGCACGCTCACGGTGCTCAGCCGCGCCAAGGCCAACATCAAGGCCAACTACGGCCTGGACATCAACCTGGACGAGATTCCCTTCGATGACCCGGCCATCTACAAGCTTCTGGGCTCGGGTAACACGGCGGGCGTCTTCCAGGTCGAGTCCGGCGGCATGACGGCCACGATCAAGGGCATGCAGCCCACCGAGTACAAGCACATCGTCGCTCTCATCGCCCTCTACCGCCCGGGCCCGCTCGGCGCCGGCATGGTGGACTCCTACATCAAGCGCATGAATGGCAAGGAGCCCGCGGTCTCCTATGACCCGCGCCTGGACGACATCCTGGGCGAGACCTACGGCACCATGGTCTACCAGGAGCAGGTCATGCTCATCTCCGTCGAGATGTGCGGCTTCTCCAAGGGCGAGAGTGACTCGCGCATCCGCAAGCCGGTGGCCAAGAAGAAGATCAAGCTCCTCACGAGCACCGTCTTCCACTGGGAGGACGGAAGCGACGAGACCACCTATGACCACTGGATGAACGGCGCGGTCAAGAACGGCTACAAGCGCGAGGTTGCGCAGAAGATCTGGGACGACGTCTTGGAGTTCGCGTCCTACGCGTTCAACAAGTCGCACTCCGCCGGCTACGCCATCCTCGTCATGCAGACGGCCTGGCTCAAGGCCCACTATCCCAACGAGTTCATGGCGGCCGTCCTTACCTCCTACACGGGCAAGACGGAGAAGATCGTGCACTACGTCTCCGCCTGCCGCCACGAGGGCATCGACATCCTGCCGCCAGACATCAACGAGTCCGGCACCATGTTCACGGCCGTCAAGGAGGGCGTGCGCTTCGGCCTCGCCGGCATCCGCGGCGTGGGCGAGGGCGTGGCCGAGACCATCATCGCCGAGCGCGAGAAGGGCGGCCCGTTCAAGAACCTGCACGAAATGGTGGAGCGCGTGGACCCGAGCCAGTGCAACCGCCGCGTGGTGGAGGCCCTCATCAAGGCAGGCGCCTTCGACTCCACGGGTTACACGCGAATGCAGCTCATGGGCTTCGTGGACAAGAACAATCCCGAGAACATCATGGACGCGGCGGCCAAGCGCCAGAAGGACCGCGCGGCCGGCCAGGTCTCGATGTTCGATATGTTCGCCGACGTGGAGGACTCCGGCTTTGAGAACGACGTGCCCGAGCCCGACGGCATCGAGTGGGACCGCTCGCTCAAGCTGGCCCAGGAGCGCGAGGTGCTGGGCATCTACGTCTCCGACCACCCGTTGCGCCCGTACGAGTACGCCCTCTCCAAGGCGCGCGACTACACCATCACGCAGGTGCTCACCGGCTTTGAGAAGACCACGGTCACCGGCGAGGTGAAGCATGTGGACGTGAGCGGCGAGAAGACCATCTGGCTCGCCGGCATGGTCTCGGGCGTGCAGAAGCGCACCACCAAGAACGGTGACCCCATGGCCATCGTGTCGCTCGAGGACATGGAGAACGAGATCGATGTGGTCGTGTTCCCCAAGACATACAAGAAGTGCGCCGCGGTGTTGGCGGGCCAGGTGGACGAGACGGGCGAGCAGGCCGGCGACATCTTCGTGCGCGTGATGGGCCGCGTGGACAGGAGCGACCGCGGCGACCAGTTCCTCGCGAGTGCCATCGAGCCGCTCGAGCTCTCGGACAAGACGAACCAGCCCAAGGTCCTCGAGGTGATGCTGGAGTCCTGCGCCCTTTCGCGCATGCTGCTGGAGCGGCTTCAGGGTGTGTTCGAGCTGCACCCGGGCATGGATCGCGTGGAGCTGTTCGTTGACAGCGCCGACGGCAACCGCCTGCGCATGGAGGTACCGGCCAAGGTGGACGCCAAGAACGTGATGCTCATGGCCCGCGTGCAGGACCTCGTGGGCAAGGACGGCGTGGCCATCGTCGCGTAGCGGGATAGTTGTTGGACAGCGGACGTGCCTGTCGTTTTCGAATCAGTCTCGGGCGTGGACGCGTCCCATCGTGCTGACGCCTGCCGCGCTTGATGCCGGCCGCGTTCGACCCCTGGCGTGTTCTCCCGTCCTTCGGGAGCAAATGCTACAATCTGACTAGCATTTGCTCCCGCGGGCTTAGCAACCGCGTCCCGTGGGCATACAATGACATAAGGCCATCCGGGGAAAGGTGGCCGGCGGCGGGCCGCGGGCTCGCCGCATCGAGAGAGGAGCCATTATGGGTCTCAAGTTCTACAAGTGTGCCAAGTGTGGCGAGGTCGTCTACAAGGTCGTCGAGGGCTCCTGCACCCCGCAGTGCTGTGGCGTGCCGATGGTCGAGCTCAAGGCCAACACCACCGACGCCGCCACCGAGAAGCACGTGCCGGCACTGTCCGTCGACGGCAACAAGCTGGTCGTGAAGGTGGGCGAGGTCGCTCACCCCATGCTCGACGAGCACTACATCAACTTCGTCGCCCTTGAGCGTGCCGACGGCTCCGTGACCTTCAAGTACCTCAAGCCGGGCGAGGCCCCCGAGGCCACGTTCTGCAAGCCGTCTGCAGACACCACGGTCTACGAGTATTGCAACCTGCACGGTCTGTGGAAGGCCGAGTACAAGGCCTAGCCTTTGCGAGGCGCGCGCCAGGCGGGGCCGGAAGGCCTGCCCCCGCGCTCTCGACGGAACGTCACGCAGGTGAGCTCTCACGGCGGGCGGTCCAAGGGGTCGAGTACGAGCATGAGCCCGGGCGGGCGTCGGGGAAGGACCCGGCGCCCGCCCTTTCGTCATATGTGGGCGAGGAGCCTGAGGAGCATCCATGAAGATTGCCGTCGCGCAGATGAATACCAGGGCCGGGGACTTCGACGCCACGGTCGAGCGCATGCTCGCCTATGGCAGGCGCGCCAAAAGCCTGGGGGCAGACCTGCTCGTGTTCCCCGTGCCCGCCCTCATGGGGCTCGAGCCGGGCGCCCTGACCCAGGCGGAGGCGTATGTCGCCGACGCCGCCGAGGCCATGACCAAGCTGGCGCACGGCCTCGAGGTGCCGAGCCTCGTGCCGTTCATGTTCGACGCGGACGGCATGACCGCCTCGGACGTGGCGCTCGTGCGGGATGGGGAGACGATTCCCCTCGCGTTTGCCACGTGGCTCTCCGGTGCCGGCGACCAGGGCGTCTCCGCGCTCGCGCAGAATATCCGCGAGGCCTCCGGCACCCAGAACCTAGCGGACGAGATGATTGACCTCGCTGAGGAGGTTGGCCCGGCGTCCTCCGCGTTGGGGCCTGCGGTGGTCCAGATCTCGGGCGTGGACGTGGGCATCGCGCTCACCTACGACGACCTTGACTCCTTTGCGCTCGGCGACGCTGCGGCGGACGTGGTCTGTTACCTGCCCATGGACGGCTTCAACACGGACGACGAGGCCAGTTGCCTGGCCCCCGCGGTGGCGGACGGGTGCTTTCTCAGCGAGGCCTCCGAGGCAAACTCCTGGCTCGTGGCGGCCAATGCCGTGGGCGCCTACGAGGACGCCGTCTACTGCGGCGGGAGCTTTGTGCTGTCGCCCTGGGGCGAGCTTGCGGCCGCAGCACCGTCATTTGTGGAGGACCTGCTGGTCTGCGGCGTGGACGTGCTGTCCGAGGGTCCTCTGGCGGAGGCCGCCAGGCCTGCGGGCTACGATCGCTCGCGCTTCCTGTGGGACGCCTGCGCCCTCGCCACGCGCGACCAGGTAGAGAAGCGCGGGCTTGCCGGGGCTGCCGTGGTGCTCGACGGCACGCTGTCATCGGCCGCCGTGGCGGCGCTCGCCGTGGACGCGCTGGGTCCGATGCGCGTGAGCGCGCTCGTGTGCACCCAGGACGGGCCCTCGCTCGCGGATGCGCGCGCCACGGCCCGTAGCCTGCGGATTCGCGACGTGGACGAGCTTTCTGCCCGTGAGCTCGAGCGTGTGGTAACCATGCTTGGCGGTGAGGCGGATGCAAGCGAGCTGGCCGCGGGCCTCGTGCAGGCGCGCCTGGGCTCCATGGCACGGGCGGGGTCTCTGCTGGCGCTCTCCGCCGATGACAAGACCTCGCTCGCCGTTGGGTTGGGAGAGGGCAGCCCGGCGCCGGTGTGCCGGGCGGACGCCTTTGCGCCCTTTGGCGACGTGTACCGCTCGGACGTGCAGCGGCTCGCGCGCTACCGAAACGCCATCTCGCCGGTGATTGCGCTCGGCTCGGTGGCCCGCGTGATAGTGCCTTCCGGCCTGGGCGTGGAGGAGGGCACGACGCGCCCCGAGCTTGCCGTGAGCCGTCTCGACGCCGTGTTGCTCACGCATGTCGACCGAGGCGGAACGGGTGGCTACGCCATCTCGGGCCTCGATGAGGACGTGGTGCTGCGCATCTTTGCGCGCGTGCGCGCCTGCGAGGCGGCGCGCCGCTCGGGCCCGCGCTACCCGGTGGTCTCCGCGCGCTCCCTCGGCGAGATGGAGACGCCCGTCGCCGATGCCTGGCGAGACCGTGGCCACTCCGGCGCTCCCGAGGCGCCCGGCCCCGAGGACCTTGCCGAGGCGCTGGACGAGATTGCCCAGTCACTCTCCTCACTGGGGCTTGGTGGGTCCGATGGGGACGGGCCGGAGCAGCCGGTCGCCTCGGGCGAGGTACCCCAGGGACTCTCTGAGGTGATGGGATTCCTGCAGGACCTCTCTGCCGGAAACCGCCTGCGCAGACAGGGAGGCAAGGGGTCCGGTGGCGCCCCCGGCTCCGAGGGACCCTGGTTCGGGTTGTTCTCGGACAACTAGCCGCGTCGTCGTAGCTGCGCAGACACCATCCCGTGCGTCTGACGGCCCCTCGCAGCCCTCGGCTGCGAGGGGCCGACCGCATGAGACGCCCGACGGCGAGGGTGGACGTCATCACCCTTGCTCACGAAGGCAGCCTCCTCATCGACTTCGTGTCTGGCGGCAAGACCGCACAACCCTCGCTCTCGAGGGACGATCCCTCGCCCGGTCCGTGCTATAGTGGAACGCATGTTCGTTATTGGCTCCGCTGACGACAGGCGGGGCCCAGGTAGGCGGGAGGGGGCGCATGGTCGTCATCGGCATAGACCCAGGATTGGCTAACACGGGTTGGGGCGTGATCGAGACACGGGGCTCGCTCATGCGGGCCCGCGCATATGGCTGCATCCACACGGAGGCAGACGTGGCGCTCAACCTGCGCCTCGGCACTATCTGCGCGCAGCTCTCCGAGGTCATCGGGCGCTACAGGCCAGAGAGCGTGGCCATCGAGGACATCTACTTTGGCCAGAACACGCGCTCGGCCATCCTCACCGCCCAGGCCCGTGGCGCCGCCCTCGTGGCATGCGCCCAATGCGGCGTGGACGTGGGCAGCTACACCCCGATGCAGATCAAGCAGGCCGTGGTGGGGACGGGCGCGGCGGACAAGCGCCAGGTCACCTACATGGTGCGCAGCGTCCTTGAGCTCGACCACGACCCCAAGCCAGACCATTGCGCGGATGCCCTCGCGGCTGCCGTGTGCCATGCCAACCTGAGCCGCACCTTCGCGGCCAGCGCCGCCGTGGACGGCGAGGCGGCTCGTACGCTCGTGGCGGCGCGCGCCGGCGCGGTGGCGTCCACCGAGCACGACCGGGGCCGGATGGGCCAGGCCCCCCTTGCCGCGGCAAGCCAGACCAGAAAGGCCAGCATATGATTGTCCAGCTCACAGGCACCCTCGTGGAGGTGACGGCCACCCACGTGGTGCTCGATGTCCAGGGCGTTGGCTACGAGCTTGGCGTGTCGGGCGCCACGTCGTCGTCGCTGCCGCAGGTGGGGACGCCTGGCGTCACCCTGCTCACTCGCATGCTCGTCCGCGAGGACTCGCTCGCGCTCTTTGGCTTTGCCTCCCGCGAGGAGCGCGCGCTGTTCGACCGCCTCTGCGCCATTTCCGGCGTGGGCCCCAAGCTCGCGCTCTCGGTGCTCTCCACCTTCACGCCCAACCAGCTTGCGGGCGTGGTGGCGGCAGAGGACGCCGGCATGATGGCCACGGTGCCGGGCGTGGGCAAGAAGCTCGCAGGTCGCCTGCTGCTGGAGCTCGAGGGTGTCTTCGCGAAGGACCCCACGCTGCTGGGCCTTGCCACTGCGGCGGCACTGCCCATGCGCGGCGGTGCCGGGACGGTTGCCGTCGCCTCCGCCGCCAGCGGCCCGAGCGGCCTGGAGGCAGATGTCGCCGGCGCGCTGCTTGCCATGGGCTTCACGAGCGAGGAGGCGTCACTTGCGCTTGAGGGCTACGAGGAGGCCGGCTGCACCACCACCAAGGCAGCGCTCGAGTACGCGCTCAAACGCCTCGGGAGGAGGTCGTGATGTGGGAGGCAGACCCCAGCCAGGACCTCTTTGGTGACGCTGGCGGGGCGCGCCCGCCCGTGGGCCAGCCGCCCGCGCGTGACCCGGGCGCCCCGCGTCCCGTCACGGCCGACCTCACTGCTGAGGACTTGGACGTTGACCGTACGCTCCGTCCGCAGACGCTCGAGGAGTACTGCGGCCAGCAGCGCGTGCGCCAGAACCTGCGGGTGCTTATCGAGGCGGCCAAGAGCCGTCACGAGCCACTGGACCACGTGATCTTCTCGGGGCCCCCGGGCCTGGGCAAGACGACGCTCGCCGCCGTCGTCGCCAACGAGATGGGGTCTAAGCTTCACACCACGAGCGGTCCCGCCATCGAGCGCACGGGAGACCTCGCGGCCATCCTCACTAACCTCGAGGCGGGCGACGTGCTCTTCATCGACGAGATTCACCGCCTCAACCACAACGTGGAGGAGGTCCTGTACCCGGCGATGGAGGACTTCTTCCTGGACATCGTCATTGGCAAGGGCCCAGCGGCACGCTCCATCCGCCTCGACATCCCGCGCTTCACGCTCATCGGAGCCACAACGCGTACGGGCTTGCTCACGGGCCCGCTCCGCGACCGCTTTGGCATCTCGTTTCGCCTGGACTACTACACGGTGGAGGAGCTCGCCCAGATCGTGGAGCGCTCGGCCGGCATCCTGGGCGTGCGGATAGACCACGACGCGGCGCTGGAGGTGGCAAGCAGGAGTCGCGGCACGCCGCGCCTTGCGAATCGCCTGCTCAAGCGCGTGCGCGACTATGCGCAGGTTCGTGCCGGCGGGGCCGTTACGGCAGAGGTTGCGGCGGAGGCCATGAGCTTCTTCGAGATCGACGAGCTTGGCCTGGATTGGATGGACACCAAGATTCTCACGGCGCTCGCGGCGACCTTCCGCGGCCGCCCCGTGGGCCTGTCCACCATAGCGAGCTCGGTAGGGGAGGACCCCTCCACGCTCGAGGACGTCTACGAGCCCTTCCTGTTGCAGTGCGGCCTCATCATCCGTACGCCGCAGGGGCGCCAGGCAACGGCCGCTGCCTTCGAGCACCTTGGCCTCACCCCTCCGCCGAATGCGGGGTAAGGTTGGTGGCGTGCAATGACGCACCCAGATGTGACGCGGGCGCACTCGTTTGACGCAAATTGGGCGCGCGCCACGCTGGGTTTGGCTGGCATGCGCCCACTTGGGCTCTGGTTGGCGCGCTTCGTGTGGTGGGGGTGGAGCGTCTGCTTGTTTAGCCGGAACTGGGCTGGCGCAATTCGGTGCTGATCGGGACGAGTGCCCTCCTAGCCCCAAGAGACAGTTAGGATGTAGACCATGCTGCAACGCGACTACATAAACGAGATCATCCGCCAATTTGGTGACGTGCTTGCTCGTTGGCTCCGGCCGGCCGTTCTCGAGGCCAACGGGGAGGCCATCGAGGAGGTCGAGGCAGCCATCGGCAAGCTCATGGACCTGGACGGTGCCACGGCGTTGTCGCTTGCCCCGGAGTCCCTCGTCACCATGATGGAGCTCACGGGCATCGCGGACTCGGTGGCAGGCTACGTGAGCTACACCCTGCTTCGCCTGGGCGATGCCTATGATGCTGCCGGCAGCCCCTCGCTCGCCAACCTGCGCCGTGAGCAGGCCCAGGCGGTGTCGGTTGCGTTTCAGTCCGAGTTTGGCAAGGTCCCAGAGGAGTACGAGGAGCTCGAGCGCACGCTTGCCGCCGAGCGAGGAGAGGAGTAGCCCATGCCTTCTGACATCGAGATTGCCCAGGCCGCCAAGCCCCTGCCCATCACCGAGGTTGCCGCCAATCTCGGCATTCAGCCTGACCGGCTCATACCGTACGGCTTCGACAAGGCCAAGGTGGACTGCAGCGTTCTGCGCGAGGAACCCGAGCACCCCTGCAAGCTCGTGCTGGTGACGGCCATCAACCCCACGCCCGTGGGCGAGGGCAAGACCACCACCACCATCGGCCTTGCAGACGCCCTGCGCCGCATGGGGACCAATGCCGTGGTGGCCCTGCGCGAGCCCAGCCTCGGCCCCGTCTTTGGCATCAAGGGCGGCGCAGCCGGCGGCGGCTACGCCCAGGTCATCCCCATGGAGGACATCAACCTCCACTTTACGGGCGACTTCCACGCCATCGGCGCCGCCAACAACCTGCTCGCGGCAATGATCGACAACCACATCAAGCAGGGCAACAAGCTCGGCATCGACCCCAAGCGCATCACGTGGAAGCGCTGCGTCGACATGAATGATCGCCAGCTGCGCCACGTGGTTGACGGCCTCGGCGGCGTGGCGGATGGCGTCACGCGCGAGGACGGCTTCGACATCACGGTTGCCTCCGAGGTCATGGCGGTTCTGTGCCTGGCAACCTCCATTCGCGACCTCAAGGAGCGTCTGGCCCGCATGGTCGTTGCACACACCTATGATAAGCGGCCGGTCACGGCCGGTGACCTCAAGGCCTCCGGCGCCATGGCAGCCCTGCTCAAGGACGCGTTGAAGCCCAACCTCGTCCAGACGCTCGAAGGCACGCCGGCCTTTGTCCACGGTGGCCCGTTTGCCAACATCGCCCACGGTTGCAACTCCGTGATGGCAACGCGCATGGCCATGCGCTACGGCGACGTTGCCATCACCGAGGCAGGCTTTGGCGCAGACCTCGGCGCCGAGAAGTTCTGCGACATCACGAGCCGCATGGCCGGTTTCAAGCCCGATGCGTGCGTGGTGGTGGCCACGGTGCGAGCCCTCAAGTACAACGGCGGCGTTGCCAAGGCAGAGCTGGGTGCCGAGAACCTCGAGGCTCTCGAGAACGGCCTGCCCAACCTTCTGCGTCACGTCAACAACATTCAGGAGGTCTTTGGCCTCCCCGTGGTTGTGGCGCTCAACCGCTTCCCCACGGACACCGATGCGGAGCTGGCGCTCGTCGAGGAGCGCTGCGCCGAGCTCGGCGTGAACGTGCGCCTCTCGGAGGTTTGGGCCAAGGGCGGCGAGGGCGGCGAGGCCCTCGCGAGTGAGGTGCTGCACCTGCTCGAGCAGCCGGCCGAGTTCCGCTTTGCCTACGAGGGCGGCGTGTCCGTGCGAGAGGCGCTCGACGCCATCGCGCAGAAGGTCTACCACGCCAACGGAGTGGACCTGGCCCCGGCGGCGACGCGCCAGCTCAAGCAGCTCGAGGCGGATGGCTTTGGGAACCTGCCGGTGTGCGTGGCCAAGACCCAGTACTCCTTCACGGACGACGCGAAGCGCCTGGGCGCCCCCGAGGACTTCCGCATCACCGTGCGCGAGCTTGGCGTGTCCGCGGGCGCGGGCTTCGTGGTTGCCAAGACCGGCGCCATCATGACGATGCCGGGCCTTCCGCGCGTTCCGGCAGCCGAGAACATCGACGTGGACGACGAGGGCAACATCATCGGCCTGTTCTAGGGCGATGCGCGGGCGCGCCGACCGTTCCAGGCCGTGCGCGCCCGCTCCCTTTGCCTGGCTGGGGGAGAGGCGCTCCATTTCCCATTGTTTTGAAAACGGGGCCGAGCGCGCTGATCGTCCTTGCGTGCGGGCCATCCTCCCCATTCGTGTTCAAGGATGGGTAAGCCTCGTATCCGACTCTTTTGGCGGGCGGAGCCGAGTGTGCATACCGCCCGTTTAGGCTTAAGGCAATTCCCTGGGCCATCGTGCACCCCCGATTCTGGGTTCGGATGGCCCGCGTCTGGGTTCGGATGGCCCGCGTCTATGCTCATCGTGGTTTTCGGTGCCCTCTCTTGATTGTCCCTTGCCCGGCTGAGCCCCTCCCAATAACCTTTTGGGGCCTACATAGCTTTGTGAGAAGGGCCTATTACATGAAGTCCATCATCCCTGCCGCAGGCCTCGGCACCCGCTTCCTGCCGGCCACGAAGGTGACGCCCAAGGAGATGCTGCCGGTGCTGGACCGACCGGTCATCCAGTACGTCGTGGAGGAGGCGCTCGAGCCGGAGGGCGTCGACGGCTGCGTCATCGTCTCCAGCCCCTCCAAGCCCCAGATCGCGTCCTACTTCACGCGCGACCCGGGCCTGGAGGACCTGCTGCGCTCCCGCGGCAAGGCGGCCTACGCCGACGCGGTGGCCGAGGCGGGCTCCATGCCGGTCTCCTTCTGCTACCAGTCCGAGCCCCGCGGCCTCGGCCACGCCGTGCGCTGCGCGGCCCACGCCACGGGCGACGAGCCCTTCTTCGTGCTCCTGGGCGACTACGTGGTGCCCTCCCGTGCCATCCTGCCCGAGATGCTGCGCGTGAGCCGCGCCCACGGCGGCGCGTCGGTCGTCGCCGTGGCGCCGTGCTCGGCCGAGGAGGTCTCGCGCTACGGCGTGATCGCCGGCGAGCTCGTGGGCGGGGCCGCCCCCGACGCCCCGGGCGCCACGTGGCGCGTGACGGGCCTCGTGGAGAAGCCCGCGCCGGCAGACGCCCCCTCCAACCTGTTCATGGTGGGCCGCTACCTGCTGAGCCCGCGCGTGATGGGGCTGCTCGCCGATCAGGGAGCCGGCGCCGGCGGCGAGGTGCAGCTCACCGACGCGATGGTGCGCCTGCTCGCCGAGGAGGAGCTCTACGCCCTCGTCATCGACCCCTCCGCCGGCTTCGACACCGGCACCCCCGCCGGCTGGATCGCCACCAACGCCCGCATGGCCGCCGCCGACCCCCGCTTCGCCGTCGCCTTCGGCGAGGCCATGGGAGAGCGGAGCTAGAAGGCCAGAATAGAGAAGATCAACGACCGTCTTTTTGTGGCGGATCCAGAGAGGAGACCCATGGCAGACACCTTCGAGCCCAAGAACATCA
>CWGY01000006.1_pt1 | contig 43149 bp, 32 predicted proteins | sample 678861 | NCBI WGS metagenome assembly CWGY01 (sample SAMEA3735962, study PRJEB9488) | human gut metagenome | biome: ENVO:mammalia-associated habitat; material: ENVO:feces | place: Malawi | collected 2009-02-27
GCCGCCGCCGGTGCCGCCGCTCGAGCCGCCGCCGTTTCCGCCGCCGGAGCCGCCCCCGCTCGGCGTGCTTGCGGCGCCGCCCGTGGTACCGCCGGCGCCGGCGTCCTCGGCGGAGTTGGAGTTGGTCACGGTGTTTCCGGTGGTGGCGTTGTTGGTAGACCCATTGCCCTCGGAGTCGCTCGTGGTCGCGCTCGTCGTGGAGGCGGTGCCGTTGTTGTAGCCCTTGCTGGTGTTGGAGAAGTCCCAGGTGCTGTTCTGCTTGTAGCTGGGGTCGGTCGCGTCTGCCATGGGCCAGTCCGCTCGCTCCACGCCGTCAAGGACGCTGTTCAGGAAGTAGGCGGCCGTGAGGCAGGAGGTGTTGTAGGGGTGGCCCGAGCCGCTGTTGATGCGCACGGCCTTGGAGCCCTCCTTGTAGCCCGTCCACACCGCGATGGAGACCTGTGGGGTATAGCCGCAGAACCAGAGGTTGTCCAGGTACTCGGTGGTGCCCGTCTTGCCGGCGATGGGCTGGTCGATCTTGAGCGTGTTGCGCATCGTCTTGGCGGTGCCCTTGCTGCCGGAGATGACAGTCTCGAGCGCCTCGGTGGCAGCCTTGGCCACGCCTGCGTCCAACGCCTGCTGCGGGTTGTCCTGGTGCTCGTAGACCACGTTGCCGTTGCGGTCCTCGATCTTGGTGATGGCCACGGCGTCACGCTTGAGGCCGCCGCTGGCGAACGTGGCGTAGCTGGCCGCCATGTCCAGTGGCGAGGTGCTCATGGAGCCCAGCACGGTGGAGAGGTAGGGGTCGAGGTTGCCCGTGACGCCCATCTTCTTGGCCGTGGAGACCACGTTGTCGATGCCGATGGCCTCCGCCACCTGCAGGTAGCCAGTATTGGAGGAGATGGCCGTGGCATCGGTGAGGCTCAGATAGCCGTACTGGTCGTTGCCGTAGTTCTGGAACCTCGTGCCGCCGATGGTGATGGGCGAGTTGCAGTTGAGGACGATGTTGGGGTTCATGCCCGCCTGGAGCGCCGCGGCGAGCGTGAAGACCTTGAAGCTCGAGCCCGTCTGGCGCTCGGCCGTGGCGGCGTTCACCTGGGCGGTGGAGGAGCTGCCGTAGTAGTCGCGTCCGCCCACCATCGCCTTGATGTAGCCGGTCGAGGGGTCGATGGCCACGAGTGCCTGCTCCAGCTCGTCGTTGCCGCTGTTGGAGAGGAACTTCTCCACGGCGGCCTGGGCGGCCTCCTGGTAGGTGGGGTCAATCGTGGTGTAGATCTTGAGGCCGCTCTGGACGATGGTGTCGGTGCTGAAGTCGCCCTCCAGCACGCCCTTCACGTAGTTGGTCCAGTAGGGGTAGGTGCCCTCCTGGTCCAGGTTGGTGTCACCAAGGTTGAGCTCGATGGGCTGGGCCTGGGCGGCGTCGTGGTCCTCCTGGGAGATGTGGCCCAGGCGCAGCATGTTGTCCAAGACCTTGTTGCGGCGCTGGAGGCAGGCGCCGGGGTTCACGGTGGGGTCGTAGTAGGAGGGCGAGTTGGGCAGGCCGATGAGCGTGGCGGCCTCGGCCAGCGTGAGGTCGCTCGCGTTCTTGTCGAAGTAGGTCTTGCTTGCGGCCTGGATGCCGTAGGCGCCGTGGCCGTAGTAGATGGTGTTGAGGTACATCATCAGGATCTGGTCCTTGGAGTACATCTTCTCCATCTCGACGGCGATGTAGGCCTCGCGCACCTTGCGCTTGAGGGTCTTGTCGAACTGCTCGTCGGACAGGACGGTGTTGCGCACGAGCTGCTGGGTGATGGTGGAGGCGCCCTCGGAGCGGCCGGCGAGCTGCGAGAACACGGCGCGCACGATGCCTGCCGGGTCGATGCCGTTGTGCTGGTAGAAGCGCTCGTCCTCAACGTCCACGGTGCCCTTGAGCACGTAGTCGGACACATGGTCCTGCGTGACGGACTGGCGGTTCTCCAAGTAGAACGTGGCGATGGTGTTGCCCTGCGCGTCGTAGACCTCGCTCGGCTCGGCCACCAGGTAGGCGTCGGCCGAGGTGTAGTCCGGAAGGTCCTGCAGCCACGACTCGATGAGCGCGCCCAGTGACACCGTGAGCGCGATGGCGAGCATCGTCAGAAAGCCCAGCACGCCAACGGCGGTGAACCCGACGATGTGCGTCTTCGAGTGTGCGCGAGCGCGACGGTTGCGAATACCCATGCATCCTCCAATAAGGTCACAGTTGCTGCCCATTATCCTTCAAAAGGGATGGCTGCGCGAGAGCGCGCCGCTGCGTCAACGCCCCGTCCACAACGCTTGGGGCATCTGGTGGATGGCCCCCTTGGGGCGCCCTTTGGGAGGTGCTCTTCACCTCGCTTTTGGCTCGGTGCCGTAGACTGGTGGCATTCGACTTTCTGGGAGGGCGCGCACATGGGCAAGACGGGTTTTGGGACGAGGGCGGCCGCGGCCGTGCGTGGAGGTGCGGTCGCGGGGCGCAGACCCCGGCCGGCGGAGCCGCTCGGCATCCGGGCGGTGGGCTGGCTGGGCGTGGCCCTGCTGGTTGCCACCCTCGTGCCGCTTCTGCTCATGAGCGCCTACAACCACTCCTATGCCGACGACTGGCACTACGGCGTCTGGGCCCACCTCACGCTGGAGGAGACGGGCAACGTGGGCCTCGCGCTGGTGACGGCGCTCGAGCAGGTGGGCAAGGCCTGGTTCGAGTGGCAGGGCACCTACTCCGCCATCTTCCTCATGGCCGTCCAGCCCGGTGTCTTTGGTGAGCAGGTCTACGTGATTGCCGCTCCGCTCGTGCTGGCCACGCTCGTGGTGGGCACGCTCTTCTTCACGCACGTGGCGCTCGTGGAGCTCCTGGGCGCCGAGCGCGGCGCGTGGCTCGGGGCTACCTGCGCCATGCTCTGTGTGCAACTCCTGCTGCAGCCGAGTCCCGTGGAGGGCATCTTCTGGTTCAACAGCGCCGTCTACTACACCGCCTACCATGCCGCCGCCCTCGCCCTCATGGGCTTCCTCATGCGTATCTGCGACCCGCGCCGCGGCGAGCGACCCGCGGGCTCGGTGGTGGCGTCCGCCGTGCTCGCCGCCTTTGTGGCCGGCGGCAACTTCGTGACGGGCCTCGTGACCGTGGAGGTCATGGTGGCCCTGCTCGTGTGCCTCATCGCATGCCGGCGTCGCTGCGCCACGGACGTGCTGCCGGCATTCTCCCTCATGGCGGTGGGCCTCGCGCTCTCGCTGGCGGCCCCTGGCAACTCGGTGCGCCAAGAGACGCAGTTCCCAGACGACTCCGCCGGCGTGTGGGGCACCATCGCGGGCTCCACGCTCAGCGCCTTCCAGTACCTGCAGGAGTGGGGCGGAGGCCTGGTGCTGTTGCTGGCGGCGCTGTGCGTGCCCCTCGCCATTCGCGTGGGCGAGCGCGCCGCCGCCCGTGGCTGGCGTTTCTCGTTGCCCGGTGTCGTGGCCGTGGGCTCGGTGGCGCTGTTCGCCACGAGCTTCACGCCCACGTTCTGGGCCCAGGGCACGCCGGGGCCGGGTCGCGTGCAGAACTGCAGGTTCGACCTGTTCGTGCTGCTGCTGCTCGTGAACGTCTTCTGGTTCTGCGGATGGGTGGCGGCCCGCCGCCGCGCGGCCGGCATGGGGACGCTCCGCGCCGAGGTGCTCTCCGCCCGCAACGTGGCGTGGGCCACAGGCGTCGTGGCCCTCGTGGCCGTGTGCGTGGTTGGGTCCATGGCCGCCGACGACGACCTGGGCGAGAAGCTCTCCAGCGTCTCCGCTGCCCGCTCGCTGGCCTCTGGCCAGGCCGCGGCCTATGACGCGCAGGTGTGGGACCGCCTCACCACTATCGAGGGCTCGAGCGAGTCGAGCCTCAAGGTGCCCTTCTACACCAACGTTCCCCACGTGCTGCTCATGGGCGACATTCGCGACAACATGGACAACTACATAAACTACCGCCTGTGCCAGTGGTACGGCAAGGACTCCATCATTGGCTATCACGCCGCCACGACTGCGTCCACCGGCACCGCGGGCGGTGGGGCGTGAGGGTGATGCGCGAGGGAAGGCTCGCGCTCTCCCTCCCGCGCAAGAGCGCCGTGGCCGCCACTCCGGCACGGCGCGACAGGTGGCGCCGGGTTGGTGACTTCCTCGCGAGGCTCGGCCTTGCGCTCGCGCTCATCTGCCTGGGCGCCGCCACGCTGGTGGCCACCGTCTCCACGGTGTGGCTCATGACGGACGCCAAGGAGGGCAACCTCACGCAGAGCATGTCCGTCTTCACGCTTGCCTCGCCGGAGAGCTGGGCCGTGCTGGGCGCCGGCGCGGCGGGCGGCGTGGTGGTGCTGGCGGTCTGCTGGCTCGCGTGGCGCTTTGGCGCCGCGCTCGAGGGCAGGCGCGCGAGCGCGGCCCTCGTCTTGGCGGCGCTCGTGGCGCAGCTGGTTGTGGTCCTTGCGCTCCAGACGCGCGACGCCAACTGGGGTGACTCCTGGATGGTGGGCGGCATGGCGGACCGGGCGGTGGCTGCTGGCAGCGTGAGGTCGCTGTTCGAGGGCCCCTATCGCACGCTGTTCTACGACGCGCGTCTCTACTTTGCGTGCTATCCCTTCCAGGCCACCTACTTCTGGCTGCTCTGGGGTCTGCGCCAGGCGTGCGGCGCGTACTCGTACCTCGTGTTCCAGGTCATCTCGTCTGTGGTGACCTCCCTTGCCGCGGCGTCGCTGCTGGACCTTGGGCACACGCTTGCGCCCTCGGCGGGGGCGCGCCGCGTCCTGTGGGTGCTCGTGGCGCTCTGCCTGCCGATGTACTGGCTCTCGACCTTCCTGTACTGCAATGCGATGGGCTTTGGGTTTGCGGCCGCCTTCCTGGCCATGCAGGCCCGCGCGATGCGTGCGGCGGGGGAGCGTGGCCGTGCCGCCCATCCGTCGCTGCGCTCGCTCGCGTGGTGCGCAGCCTCGCTCGTGCCGCTCGCGCTTGCGCTCTGCACCAAGGCCACGTTCGTCCTCTTTGCGCTCGCCGCCGTGCTGGCGTGGGTGGTGCTTGCCGTGCGCGCCCGCGACCCGCGCGGCCTCGCTGCCTGCCTCGCCGTGGTGCTGGCGGCGCGCTCGCTCTCGGGTCTGCCGTTCCAGGCGCTGCGCGAGGCATCCGGCGGCTATGAGTTTGGCGACGCGCTCACCACCCTCAACCACCTCGAGCTTGGCCTGCGCATGGGCCAGGGCGAGTTCTACGTGAGCGTGGACGGCGGCGAGCCCACATTCGCGCCCGGCGGCTGGTCCAACCACGCCAACGCCCTCTGGGACGCCTCGGGCCAGGACGCCTACGTGCAGGACCTCGCCGCCCAGCAGCTCATAGCCGCCCACGTGGTGGAGTTTGCGGGCGACCCGTCCTACGCGGCCCGGTTCTTCTCGGTAAAGCTTGCGAGCGAGTGGGCCGACCCAACCTACCAGGCCCTCTACTACCTGGCCGAGTGCCTGGACGGTGCGGGCGAGCGCGTCTGCAACCCCGCCGACCTCTCGACCCCGGTGGGCCTCGCGTGCACCGTGCTCACCTTCCTGCTCGACGGCTACCAGACGCTGACCCTTGCGGCGGCCCTCGGTGCCCTGGCGCAGGTGCGGCGCAGGTGGGGGATTGACCACGGTTGCGCGGGTTTGGGCGAGGAGGTGGCGCTGCTTCTGGCGGCCACGTTCTTCGTGGGCTTTGGCTGCTACCTGCTGTGGGAGGCTAAGTCCGTCTACCTGCTGCCCTTCGCGTGCGTCCTTCTGCCCCTCTCCGCGGCGGGGCTCGACGCCGCCTTGGCTTGGCTCAAGGCTCGTGTCGCTCGCTTGGTGGCGAGCCGTCGCCCGTAGGGGAGCCGCTTGGCCGGCTATGATGGTGTCTCGTTGGTCTTCGAGCGAGGTGGGCAGGATGGACGAGCTGCGTGAGGACATGGCTGGTGCCGAGGGCACGGGGAAGCCACCCGTGCTGTGGGTCGTGGTGCCCTGCTACAACGAGCAGGAGGTGCTGCCCACCACGGCGGGCGTGCTCGCGGAGAAGCTCGCGTCGCTGAGGGCCCGCGGCATGGTGGCCTCGGCCTCGCGTATCCTGCTCGTGAACGACGGGAGCAAGGACGAGACCTGGCGTCTTGCCCGCGCCCTGCACGACGACCCCGCTTCGCTGGGTCTCCCCAACGCCGTCGGCATGTTCTGCGCCATCAGCTTCGCTCACAACGAGGGGCACCAAAACGCCCTGTTCGCCGGCCTCATGCACGCGCTCGAGCGCGGGTGCGACTGCGCCGTGTCGCTCGACGCAGACCTCCAGGACGACCCGAACGCCATCGACGAGATGCTCCGCGCCCACGCGCAAGGGGCTGAGGTGGTCTACGGCGTGCGCTCGAGCCGCGCGTCTGACTCCGCCTTCAAGCGCGACACGGCGGAGGCCTTCTACGGGCTCATGCGCTGGCTCGGCGTTGAGATGGTGTCGGATTCGGCAGACTACCGCCTCATGGGTAGGCGATCGCTCGAGGCCCTCTCGCGCTACGGCGAGGCAAACCTCTTTCTGCGCGGCATCGTGCCGGCGCTAGGCTTTACCTCGGCCAAGGTTGAGTACGTGCGCGCCCCGCGCGCGGCGGGGGAGTCCAAGTACCCCCTCGGCAAGATGCTCTCCTTTGCGCTCGAGGGCATCACGTCGTTCTCCGTGCGGCCGGTGCGTCTTGTGCTGCTGGCGGGCCTCGTCTTTTTGCTCGTGGCGCTGGTGATGGTGCTCTACGCGCTCGCAAGCCTCGTGGCCGGGCGCGTCGTTGCCGGCTGGACGAGCCTCATGATCTCGGTGTGGTTCGTGGGCGGCGTCACGGTGACCTCGCTCGGCATCGTGGGCGAGTACGTTGGGCGCATCTACCTCGAGAGCAAGCATCGACCCAGGTACATCATCGCCGAGACCCTCGACTAACCCGAGGCCCTGCGGCGCCCCATCTCGACCCTCATTCGTCGCTCGCGTACTTTTGTACGCGTCGCTCCTCTTTCGGGCCGACCTGGGGCGCCGCAGGGCCTCGGGGCGCTTGGGCCGCCCGAGGGCGCCCCCGCTTGCCGCCCGGGCCTTCGCCTGCGCACTTTTGTGCGCGTCGCTCCTCTTTCGGGCCGATCCGGGGCGCCGAGGTGCCCCATCCGCTAAACTCAATAGGTTGCCAGGCCCATCTCGCCCGGCTTTGCCGCCCCAAGTGGCGGCCGAACAGACAACCAAGCACCGCCCGCGAAGGTGGGCGAGGGTGCTACCCGCATCCCAGGAGGAACCGTGCTATCAGTTGACGAGCAGATGAAGGTCATCGCCTCGGGCGTCGCCCAGATCGTGCCGGAGGCGGAGCTTCGCAAGAAGCTCGAGAAGGGCACGCCGCTCAACATCAAGCTGGGCGTGGACCCCACGAGCCCAGACCTGCACCTCGGCCACGCCGTGCCGCTGCGCAAGATGCGCCAGTTCCAGGACCTCGGCCACAAGGTCACGCTCATCATCGGCAACGGCACCGCACTCATCGGCGACCCGTCCGGCAAGAACTCCACGCGCCCGCAGCTCTCTCAGGAACAGGTCGAGGCCAACGCCCAGACCTACGTCAGCCAGGCCATGAAGATCCTCGATCCCGAGAAGACCACCATCGTCCACAACGGCGACTGGATCCTCTCGCTCGACCTCAAGGGCCTGCTGGAGCTCTGCAGCAAGTTCACCGTGGCGCGCATCCTGGAGCGCGACGACTTCACCAAGCGCTACCAGTCCCAGACGCCCATCGCCCTGCACGAGTTCCTCTATCCGGTGATGCAGGCCTACGACTCCGTGGAGATCGGGGCGGACGTGGAGATGGGCGGCACCGACCAGCTCTTCAACCTGCTCGCCGGCCGCGACCTCATGGACAAGATGGGCATGGAGCCGCAGGTGGCACTCACGATGCCGTTGCTCGAGGGCACCGATGGCGTCCGCAAGATGTCCAAGAGCTACGGCAACTACGTTGGCCTCACGGACGCGCCGGCAGACATGTACGGCAAGGTCATGAGCATCCCCGACACCATGATCGGCAAGTACTACCGCCTGGCGTCCACGCTCTCGGTGGAGGAGGTCGACGCCATCGACGAGCAGCTCGCGAGCGGCGAGGCCGATCCCTACAAGCTCAAGCAGGCGCTCGCCCGCAACATCTGCGACCTCTACCACGGCGCCGGTGCCGGCGACGCCGCCCAGGAGGAGTTCCTCCACGTCCACAAGAACCGCGAGATTCCCGAGGACGTGCCCGAGGTGGCCGTGGAGGTCGAGCTCAACGACGAGGGCCTCGTCTACCTGCCGCGCGTGCTGCAGGCGGCCGGCCTCTCCAGCTCCGCCGGCCAGGCCAGGCGCGACATCGACGGCGGCGGCGTGAAGGTGAACGGCGAGGCGCTGCCTCCCAAGAGCTACAACGTTGACCCGGCGCTCCTGGCCAAGGGCAACGTCCTGCAGGTTGGCAAGCGTCACTTCGCCAAGCTGGCCTAGGCAAGCGGCTCCAGCTGGGAGACAGGATCGCGACCGTGCGCGGGTGCCGAGCTATCGGTGCCCGCGCTGCCATGTGAAAGGTGGGCCTGTGGCCATCGAGCTTCTTGCCCCGGCGGGCGGCCCCGAGCCGTTCCGTGCCGCGCTCGCGGCGGGGGCCGACGCCATCTACTGCGGCGTGGGCAACGACTTCAACGCACGCCGCAGCGCGCACAACTTCACCTACGACGACTTCGAGGCCGCCTGCCGCGCCGCGCACCTCGCTGGCACCCGCGTCTACGTGACCATCAACGTGGTGGTGCAGCAGGGCGAGATGGGCCGTGCGCTCGCGCTTGTGCGCTCGGCCGCCCTGCGCGGGGCCGACGCCTTCATCGTGCAGGACTGGGGTCTGTTCGCCGAGATTCGCCGCACCTGGCCCGAGCTTGAGCTGCACGTCTCCACGCAGGCGAACGTGCACGACGCGCGCGGCACCGCCTGGGCCCGTGCCCAGGGGGCGCATCGCGTGACGCTCTCGCGCGAGCTGTCGCTGAAAGAGATTCGCCGCATTGCCGAGGAGGGCGTTGAGTTGGAGGTCTTTGGCCACGGCGCCCTGTGCTTCTGCTACTCCGGCGCGTGCCTCATGTCGAGTATGGCGGGCGGCCGAAGCGCCAACCGCGGGCTTTGCGCGCAGCCCTGCCGCCTGCCGTATGACCTGGTGGACGAGTCTGGCCGCGCCATCGAGGCCGAGGGGCGCACCCGGCCGCTCTGCCCCAAGGACGCCTGCACCGCCCAGGACGTGGGCGCCCTCATGGACGCCGGCGTGGGCTCGCTCAAGGTTGAGGGCCGCATGAAGGCGCCCGACTACGTGTGGAGCGTCGTGGGCGCCTATCGCGAGCAGATCGACGACGTGCTGGCGGCGCAGGGCTCGGGCCCGGTGCCCGCGGGCCTGTCCGAGTTGGGCGCCACGCCGGTGGAGCCGGCCGTGGCCCGCCGGCTCAAGCGCGCTTTCAACCGCGACTTCACCGATGCCTACCTGCGCGGCACCTCGGGCGACGAGATGATGAGCTACGAGCGATCCAACAACCGCGGGCAGCTCGTGGGCGAGGTCATCTCGAGCGAGGGGGCCCAGGTACAGCGACGCGACGGCCGCGGCAACCTGCACCGCGATCCGCGTCAGGGGCGCAGGAGCGCTCGGTGCACGGTGCGGGTGCGCGTGAGCGAGCCGGTGGGGGCCGGCGACCTCCTGGAGCTCCGTCCCGTCGACAACCCCGACGCCTTCCTCACGGCCACCGTGCCTGAGGACGTACCCGCCGGAGGCACGGTGGAGTGTCGCGTGGCGCGCCCGATGCCGGTGGGGTGCCCGGCGCGGCTCATCCGCAGCAGGGCAGCCCACGACGGGTCCGACGCCGCGCTTGCCCGCGAGGTGCCGCGCCGCCGGCCGGTGTGCGTGCGCGTGGTGGCACGCGTGGGCCAACCGTTCTGCGTGGAGCTCGCCTGCGTGGGCGGCCCCGAGCTGTCGGGCGGGGGCCTGCCGCATGCTGCGGCGGAGGGCTTCGTGGTGGAGCCGGCTCGCACGAAGGCCGTGACCCGCGAGGATCTTGTGGCGCACGTGGGCCGCATGGGCGGCTCGGCCTTCGAGCCCGTCTCGTTCGACGTTGAGCTCGACGAGGGCTGCGGCATGGGGTTCTCGGCCGTGCACAAGGTGCGCGCCGCTGCCTGCGAGGCGCTCGAGCGCGCGATTCTGGCGCCGTATGCCGAGCGTGCGACCTCGCTTGCTCCGCAGCCGAGCGAGCTCTCGGCTGCGGGCGCGCGGACTGCTGCCGGCGCGAGGGCTGCGGGCGCGCGGGTGGCCGCGAGCGGCTCCGCTTCTGCCCCGGCTGCCGCCGCCGACCCCTCGTGCGTGGAGGTGTGCGTCATCGCGGCGTCGCCCGAGGTCGCGATCGCGGCGCTTGAGGCGGGCGCCTCGCGCGTCTATGCCTGGGCCGACGATCTCTCCGCCGATGGCTCCGGCGTGCCTGCGGCGAGCTGGCCCGAGGGGGTTACGCCCATCCTGGACGAGGTCTGCCGCGAGCCGGACCACGCCCGCCTCGATGCCTGGGTGCTCCCGGGCGCCCCGGTGGCCGTGGGCAACGTGTCCGAGCTGGCGCTTGCCGCGGAGCGCGGCGCGGCCCCCGAGGTTCGCGGCTGCATCCCAGTGCACAACATGAGCTGCCTTGCGGCCCTGGAGCGCGCCGGCGCCGCGGCCGTGTGGCTCTCGCCCGAGCTCACGCTCGAGGAGATCTCCTCGCTTGCCCCTGCCGCCACGGTGCCCGTGGGCCTCGTGGTCTCCGGCAGGCCGCGCGTGATGACGAGCGAGCACTGCGTGCTGCAGACCGCCGGCGCGTGCATCCACGACTGCGCGCGCTGCCGCCTGCGCCCCCGCCGACTCTCCCTGCGTGACCGCGACGGCAAGCTCCTCCCGGTGCGCACGGACCTGCACGGCCGCTCGCGCATCTACGACGCCTTCCCCCTGGACCTGACGCCGCAGGTGGGAGAGCTTGCGCGCGCGGGCGTCTCGCGCATGGCCGTGGACGCCACGCTGCTGGACGGCTCCGAGGCCGCCTTTGCGGTGACGCGACTCGTGCGCGCCCTCGCGGCAGTCTCCGCCGGCAGGAAGCCCGCACCGCGTGACCGCCACGCAACGAGCGGTCACCTCTTCACTGGCATCGGCTAGTTATTGGGGGCAGGCCCTTTGCAGGTTTCCTGACAGCCTTTTCAGAGAACTTGCAAAGGGGCCTGCCCCCGATTTCGTATGACTTGATATGTGGGCCGGGTGCTGGCATATTCGGAGACTTGGGTATAGCAAAGGAAGTTGTGCGGCAAGGGGCCGCACGGCAAGGAGACGCGGGGCGCAGACCCCGCGCACGTGACTGTTCGCCCGGCGTGCCGGGGGAGAGGATAGACATGGCAGAGACCGAGACCAACAACGAGAACCCCCAGGACACCGCGCGGGCGCAGGACTCCCAGGCTCCGGCGCAGGCCGCCGACAAGCCCGCCGAGGGCGCCCGCCCCAAGGTTGACCAGCAGCTGCTCGAGGACGTCATCGACGCCATCCGCCCGAGCTTCCAGGCAGACGGCGGCGACCTCGAGCTCGTCGGCTGCGACGAGGACGGCGTCGTCACCGTCGAGATGGTGGGAGCCTGCGCCGGCTGCATGTTCGCCGCGAGCGACATCACCGAGGGCATCGACACGATCATCCGCGAGCACGTGCCCGGCGTCACGGCCGTGCGCCCGGTGATGTACTAGGCTATTGTTCGCAGGGGCCCTCGCGCGTGCGCGTGCGACCGCGCAAGCCCGCCGCACGCGCGGGAACGACGCGATGCCCTCGCGCAGGGGCGGGGCCCCGCGGGAAGCAAGGCGGCCAAGGGCCGCAGAAATCGAGGCGCACGCACCGCGGCATAGGCTCGCGGGCGCGCGCCTCGGCATACGAAGGGGAGGTGCCGGCAATGTCGGTTGACAAGGACCTGCTCGCCGCGGTGCTCGACGCGGTCCGCCCGAGCCTGCAGGCAGACGGCGGAGACCTCGAGCTCATCGGCGTGGACGAGAATGGCGTCGTCTCCATCGAGCTCCAGGGCGCGTGCTCGGGCTGCTCGCTGTCGGACATGACCGTCTCGCAGGGCATCGAGCGCGTGCTCATCGAGAACGTGCCGGGCGTCACGCGCGTGCAGGCGGTGGTGTAGCCATGGTGCTCTCGGACAGGGACATCAAGGCAGAGCTCGCCGCCGGCCGCATTGCTATCGAGCCGCTCGACCTTGCGGACGTGCAGCCCGCGTCGGTCGACGTGCGCCTGGGCTCGAGCTTCCGCATCTTCCGCAACTCCACCCACACCTACATCGACCCCACGACGGACCAGCCCGAGCTTACCGAGGAGGTCGTGGTACCCGAGGGCGGCCAGTTTGTCCTGCACCCGGGCCAGTTCGTGCTTGGCACCACGCTCGAGCGCATCGCCGTGCCAGACGACATCCTCGGCAAGCTCGAGGGCAAGTCCACGCTCGGCCGCCTGGGCCTCATGATCCACTCCACCGCCGGCTACGTGGACCCGGGCTGGGACGGCGAGATTACGCTCGAGCTCTCGAACGTGGCCACGCTGCCCATCGTTCTGCACCCAGGCATGCGCATCGGGCAGATGAGCTTCGAGCGCATGACGAGCCCGGCCGAGCGCCCCTACGGATCCACGGGGCTCGGCAGCCACTACCAGGGCCAGCGCGGTGCCGCCGCCGCGTACACGCTCACGCGCTAGCCGGGTCTCGTCGCGGGGTTGCCTCCGTCGGGAGATGTGCCTCGCCTGCCAGAGACTTACCAGTCGCGCGTCGCCCGTCTCATGCGCCACTCGTCTCACTCCTCGGGCGCCTGCCTTCGCGCGGGCGCCCGCTCGTATCAGGAAGGACCAAGCCCACATGCTCAACGAGCTCTACCAAAGCCTGGACCCGGTGGCCATCTCCCTCGGCCCCATCGCCATCCGCTGGTACGCCCTTGCCTACCTCGCCGGCTTCGTGCTCGCGGGCGTGGTCGTCACGCGCGTGGCCTCCCATTGGGAGCTGGGCCTCACGGGCTATGAGGTCTCGAACGTCATCATCGGCATCGCGTGGGGCGTCATCATTGGCGCGCGCCTGTTCTACTGCGTCTTCTACGGCGACGGCTACTACCTGGCGCACCCGCTCGAGGTCTTTGCGCTCTCCGAGGGCGGCATGAGCTTCCACGGCGGCCTGTTTGGCGCGGTGGTGGGAGGGGCGCTCGTGTGCCGTGCCTGCCGCATCTCCATCCCCACGATGTGCGACCTCGGCGTCATCGGGGCGCCCATCGGCCTGTTCTTTGGTCGCTGTGCCAACTTCGTGAACGGTGAGCTTTGGGGCAAGCCCACGGACCTGCCCTGGGGCGTGGTGTTCGAGACGGGCGGCGACGTGGCCCGGCATCCCAGCCAGCTCTACGAGGCGCTGCTCGAGGGCGTCGTGATTTTCTGCGTGCTATTCGCGATGTCGCGCAGGCGTCCGGCGCGTTCGCAGGGCACCTTCATGGGCACGTTCCTCGTGCTCTACGGCGTGTTCCGCTTCCTCATCGAGTTCGTGCGCGTGCCCGACGCCCAGCTTGGCTACCTCTTTGGGCCCGTGACGATGGGCCAGCTGCTGAGCCTGCCGCTCGTGGTGGCCGGCATTGCCGTGCTTGCGTGGGCAAGGCGTACGAAGCGGCAGCAGGTGGGGCACGTCGAGGCCTAGTGGTGCTATCATTCGAAAGGTTGCGCGTGCCCGCCCTCGGGCGTATGCTCGCGCAGAATCGCTCGTAAGTAGTTTGCGCGCGGCTGAGACGCCGAGCGCTGCGGCAAGAAGGAGACGCGCATGTCCGGACACTCCAAGTGGGCAACCACCAAGCATCGTAAGGGCGCGCAGGACGCCAAGCGCTCGGCGCTGTTCTCGAAGCTCTCCCGCAACATCACCGTTGCGGCCAAGCTCGGCGGCGACCCGCTCCCGGAGAACAACGCCTCCCTGGCTGCCGCCGTGGCCAAGGCTCGCATGTCCTCCATGCCCAAGGACCGCATCAAGGCCGCCATCGACAAGGCCTTTGGCGCCGGCGCCGACGCCGCGATCTACTCCGAGGTTGCCTACGAGGGCTACGGCCCCGCTGGCGTCGCCGTCTACGTTGACTGCCTGACGGACAACAAGAACCGTACCGCGGCCGACGTTCGCTCTGCGTTCTCCCACTCCGGCGGCTCCCTCGGCACCTCCGGCTCCGTTGCGTTCCAGTTCGAGCGCAAGGGCTCCCTGGCCGTTGACAAGGTCATCAAGTCCGACGAGAAGAAGGTCCCCGACAAGGAGAACGCCGTCGACGAGGACGAGTTCATGATGGCTGTCGCCGAGGCTGGCGGAGACGACTACGAGGACGCCGGCGACGAGTGGATCGTCTGGACCAAGTACGACAACATGCCGCAGGTCGTGAAGGGCCTCGAGGACCAGGGCATCGAGGTCAAGGGCTCCGAGCTCACCATGGTTCCCACCACCCCGACCGAGGTCTCTCCCGTCGACGCCAAGAAGGTCCAGCGCCTCGTCGACCGCCTCGAGGAGCTTGAGGACGTCCAGAACGTCTATCACACGATGGACATGACGGATGAGGTTCTCGCCGCCCTGGAGGAGGACGAGTAGCCGGTCGTTTCTGGCACCTCGCCTTGACGTTCGATCGTCGCTCACGTGCATAGGCGCGCTTTGCCTCTCTTTCATGTCAATATGGCATGCCAGAAAGCCGCTTTGGTCTTCCTGAGAAGAGGAGCACGAATGAACGGCGGGAGCTCTTCGGGGTATCCTAGTGTGCAGTGCGCGCCCTGGTCGGGAGGCCGGGGCGCGTTTTCGTTATGTGCCCCTTGGGGGCGGAATGGCCGGAGGGCTCCGGCGGGGGAGGATTCATGGGCGGCTTCAGGCGCTTCGTGCTGTTCGTGTTCTCGTTGGCGGGCATCGCTTGCCTGCTGGCGCTGGCGCTACCGTGGTTTGGCCTCTACGGTGACGCCTTTGCCACGCTTGGCGAGTACGAGGCCTACTACGTTGCCGTTGAGGTGTGCCTTGCCATGACGGGCGCCTGGCTCGCGTGGAACCTCCTGCGGTCGCTCTTCAGCCGCCGCCACGACGCCATCTCCGTCATGGTCATCGACGGAGGCCAGATCACGGTCACCAAGAGCGCCGTGGCCTCCCAGGCCTCGCGCATCGTGGAGGAGGGCGGCCTTGGCCTCGCCAAGAGCGTAGACGTCCTTGCCGGCTCTCATGGCCCGGTTCGCGTGAACGTGAAGGTGACGCCCCACCAGTCCGTGGACGTCCAGCATGAGGCCCCGATTTTGCACGAGGCGCTCGTGGCGGGCCTTACTGCCATGTGCGGCGAGCGTCTGGGCGAGGTTGACATCGAGTTCCTCGAGGCGGAGGAGCCTCGCTCCCTTGTCGCGGATGCCGCGTACGAGGAAGAGGCCCGGGAGGGGGGCGGTCCTGCGTCCGCGCCCTCCGCCGGGCCGGCCGCAACGGCCCTTCCCAAACCGGTGCCCGCCGCGGCCGAGGCCCCCATGCCCGCCGATGCCGACACCACGGGCGACATCACCATCCCCATGCGCGGGGAGAGGGAGGAGTAGCGATGGCCCAGGACAAGATTCAGGCGCGCATCGAGCCCGCATCCGCCGACACCAAGTCCGAGGGCACATCGGCCACACCGGCGGCGAAGCGCTCGGACGCCTCCGTGGACGCCGGCGCCCAGGGCGCGCCCTCCGGCAGCGCGCCGCATGCGGCCCCGGCGGCCGGCGTCTCCGGCCAGCAAGCATCCGCGAAGGCTCCCACCACGGGTGCCTCCGCGTCCTCGTCGACCGGCGACGCGGCCACGGCTCCCGGCGCTGTCGAGGTAGCTCCCGCAAACTACCTCGACCGTGCGTGTGCCTGGCTCGCCGAGACATTCCCCAACAGCCGGCATGCCGTCCTCGGCGGCATCTGCGGCCTCATCGTTGCCCTGCTGCTGTTCACCATCGGCGTGCTCGACACCCTCATTGTCGCCGTCTGCATCGCCTGCGGCGTTGCCGTGGGTCAGTACCTTGACGGCGACCCCAAGCTCGCCCGCATCGTCCAGAGCCTTATCAAGAGGCGCTAGCCCTAGATCTGGCCCGGCGTCGGCCTTGCCCGGCGCCGCCCCTTTGCCACGCATCACGTTTTCGGATAGGAGAAAGCATGAGCACCCAGGCCACCAACGACACGACCACCACCAAGGCCGATCAGCGCGCGCCACAGACCGCTGGGGAGGCGCCGGCCGCCGAGGAGACGCAGGACAAGTCCATCGAGCCTGCGGACGCCGCCTCAGGAGACCTCACGCTCTCCGACGCCGACGAGGACCTCGACTCGGAGGACTCGCTCACCTTCTCCAACGGCGTCATCGAGAAGATCGTGGCCATCTCCGTGCGCGACGTGCCGGGCGTGCTTGGCATGAAGGGCGGCTTCCTCAACCGCGTGCAGGAGACCTTTGGCGCCTCCGACCCTACCAAGGGCGTCTCCGTGGAGGTCATGCCGGACAACTCCGTGCGCGTGAACATCTCCGTGCTCATCGAGTACGGTGCCTACGCGCCGCAGGTGTTCGAGGACGTGAAGAAGGTCGTCGTCAAGCAGGTCGTGGGCATGACGGGCCTCGAGGTGGGCGGCGTGAACCTTCGCATCGAGGACGTGCTCACGCCCGAGGAGTTCGAGCACATGAAGGGCACGCGCGATGCCGAGGACGCTCCGTCTGAGGACGAGGCGGAGTAGCGTGGGTCTCAGGGGTTCCGTGGCCCAGGGCCTGGGCCGAGCCACGTCATGGGGCCTGCGGACGGTGCTTGGGCGCTCCGCCTCGCAGCTGCCCGGGCGCGTGGCGCTGACGGTTGACCCGCACCTCATCGGCGAGCTGGCGCACAAGCTGCGTCGCGGCTCGGTGGTGGTGTGCGGCACCAACGGCAAGACCACGACGAACAACGTGCTGGCAAACGCCATCGAGGCGAGCGGCGCCACGGTGCTGTGCAACCGCGCGGGCGCCAACATGGCCCCGGGCGTGGCGGCGGCACTTTTGCCCGGCAGCTCCGCCGACTGGGGCGTCATGGAGGCCGACGAGCTCTCCACCATCAACATCCTGCCCGAGCTTCGTCCGCGCTACCTCGTGCTGCTCAATCTCTTCCGTGACCAGCTTGACCGCGCCGGCGAGATCGACCGCGTGCAGGACGTCATTGTGAGCGCGCTTGCCGCCTCGCCGGAGACGGTGCTCGTTGCCTGCGGAGACGACCCGCTCACCATGGGCGTGGCGCGCCGTGCGGCCGAGGCGGGCACCAAGGTCATGACCTTTGGCATTGCGGAGGACCTGCACCTGCCGGCAGACCGCGTGCCCGAGGCCCGCTTCTGCCAGGTGTGCGGGGCCGAGCTCGGCTACGCCTACCGCAGCTACGCGCAGCTGGGCGCCTTCCTGTGCCCCAACGGGGACTTCTCGCGCCCCAAGCTCACCTGGCGCGCCACGAACGTGGCCGTGGGCCGCACGGGCGTGGGCTTTGACGTGGCGGGCGAGGGCATCGACGGCACGGTGCGCGTGCGCGCGAGCTTCGGCGGCGTGTACATGGTCTACAACCTGCTGGCCGCATTCGTGGCCGCCCAGCTCGCCGGGGTTGACGCCGAGACCTTCCAGCGCGCGTTGGATGGCTACCACCCCGAGAATGGCCGCCTGCAGCACTTCCGTGTGGACGGGCGCGAGGTGGTGCTCAACCTCGCCAAGAACCCCACGGGCTTCAACCAGAACATCTCGCTCATGCTTGCGGACGACCGCAAGAAAGCCGCCTTCTTCGTCATCAACGACGACTACAACGACGGCAAGGACATCTCCTGGATATGGGACGTGGACTTCGAGCGCCTGGCCGTGGGGGCCGAGCGCGTCCACGGCCAGGCGGCGGAGCCCGGTGACCTCACCGTGGTGGCCGGCGGGCACCGTGCCGAGGACGTGCGCGTGCGCATGAAGTACGCCGGCATCCAGGCGCCTGTGGCCCACACCGTGCGCGAGGCGCTGGACGCCGTGAGCGACCTGCCTGTGGAGCAGCCGCTCTACGTGCTCACGAACTACTCGGCGCTCTGGCCGGCCAAGGCCGAGCTGGAGGGAATGGGGGAGCGCCTGTGAGCGACGACATGACTGCGCGGCGCGAGGCGGAGGCCATCACTGCGGCTGTGAATGCTGCCGCCTGGACGGGGCCGGCCGCAGGCGACGGTGCCGGCGGCACGGCGGGCGGCCGCTCCTTGCGCATCGCGCACCTCTACCCGGAGCTCCTGAACCTCTACGGAGACTCGGGCAACATCCTCACGCTGCGCAAGCGCCTCGAGTGGCGCGGCATTGGCTGCAAGGTGGACGAGGTCCACGTGGACGACCGCCCCAGCTTTGTGGGCGTGGACGTCGCCTTCATCGGCGGCGGCTCAGACCGCGAGCAGAAGATCGTCTGCGACCACTTGCTCGCCGAGCAGGCGGAGCTCCGCGCCTTCGTGGAGGACGGAGGCGTGCTGCTCGCCGTCTGTGGTGGCTACCAGCTGCTGGGGCACTCCTACCTCATGGGAGACGAGAAGGTCGAGGGCCTCTCACTCGTGGACCTCTTCACGGACCGCGGCAGCCCCCGCCTGATCGGCAACATCGCGGTGGAGAGCCGCATCTCGCCGCAGCCGATTGTGGGCTACGAGAACCATGGCGGCCGCACGCATCTGGGCCCGGGGGTGGAGCCGCTCGGCAAGGTCGTGCACGGCCATGGCAATGACGGCACTACGGGCGAGGAGGGCTGCCTCTACAAGAACGTGGTGGGCACCTACATCCACGGGCCGCTGCTGCCCAAGAATCCCGGCGTGGCGGACTACGTGCTGGGGTGCGCCCTCGAGCGCAAGTATGGCTCGGGCGCGCTCGAGCCCCTCGATGACGAGGCGGAGCTCGCCGCCAACAAGGCCATGTTCGACCGCCTCGTGAGCGGCGAGGAGAAGGAGTAGCGCCGCTCGGGCGACGGACCACTCGGGGGCGACGAGTTGCCGCTGTCGCGGATGGCGTCGGCGTGAGCGGCGCCCGCCGCCGTTATGGCCGATGCCTGGTTCGAGGCGCCGGCGCCTTGCGAGAGGGGTTTCCGCTATTGGCGTGCGATGCCTGCGTGGATGGGCCCGCCGCGGCCTGAGTGCCGCGGCGGGACCTACTGCGCCAGGAAGTCGTGCGCGTACTGGGCGGCGAGCATGGTGCCACGGATGAAGACCGACTCGTCAGGGTCGTACTTGGGACTGTGCTGCGGCCACACCTTGCCGCTCTTGTCGGCCGTGCCGGAGCCCAGGAACACGAAGACGCCAGGCTTGCGCTTGAGATACTCGGAGAAGTCCTCGCCTGGCATCGAGCCCTGGTAGGTGACGAGCGCGTCTGTGCCCAGCACCTCGGTGGCCGCACGGGCCGCGAGCTCGCTCGCCTCGGGCGTGTTCACGACGGTGGAGTGCGCCACCTCGTACTGCAGCGTGGCGGTGCAGCCGTAGGCCGCCGCGGTGTCCTGTGCCATGCGCTCCATGAGCTGGGGAATCCTTTTGTGCGCGGCCTCGTGGAAGGTGCGCACCGTGCCCTCCATCCAGGCCGTTCCGGCCATGACGTTGCGCGCGGTGCCACCGTGGAACTGGCCCACCGTCACCACCGCGGGCTCGAACGGGCTCATGTTGCGCGCCACGATGGCCTGGAGGCTCTGGACGATGGCGGCGCCCGCGAGCACCGCGTCGGCGCCCTGGTTGGGCATGGCGCCGTGGGCGCCGCGACCGGTCACGTCGATGCGCCACCAGTCGGTTGCCGCCATGCGCGGGCCGGCCTCGCAGCTGATCTTGCCTGCCGGGACGTCGCTCCAGATGTGCTGGCCCCATACACCGTCGACGCCGTCCAGCACGCCGCACTCGATCATGGACTTGGAGCCGTTGCCGCCCTCCTCGGCCGGCTGGAACACGAGGCGAATCTCGCCGTGCAGTTCGTCGGTGAGCTTGGTGAGCATGCGCGCCGCGCCCAGCAGCATGGCGCCGTGGCAGTCGTGCCCGCAGGCATGCATGCAGCCGGGGTTGAGGGACTGGAAGGGCTCGCCGGTCTGCTCGGTCACGGGCAGGGCGTCGATGTCTGCGCGCATCATGAGGCGGCGGCGCGGCTTGCCGTCCTTGTCGTAGGCGTCCGGCGCCGTACCGCGGATGGTGGCCACCACGCCCGTCTCGCGCGGGCGGGTGTAGGGGATGCCGAGGGCGTCGAGCTCTGCGCAGATGTGCTCGGTGGAGGCGAACTCCTTGTAGCCAAGCTCTGGATGAGCGTGGAGCCAGCGGCGCTGGTCGATGACGTAGTCCGAGGTCTCGGGGGCCATCTCGTGAATCTTGTCGGCAGCCCGGGCGCTGTCGTCTGCGTGGGCGAGGCGCTCGTGGGCGTTGCGGGCGATGGCGCCCAGCGCCTCGCGCGCCTGCTCGCGGGCCTCGCGATGCACCTCCCCGCGAGACTTGATGCGTGACGTTGTGCTCGACCTGGCGTCCATGTGAGCTCCCAACCCGCCGCGGCGCTTTGCTGCGGCGTCGGATTCGAACCGGCCGCGATGGCTCGTGCGGCCGCGCTTGCCTATGGGCAGGGTAGCACGCGAGGGGCTTGCGCGGCCAAGGGAGGCGCGGCGCCATGGGGCGAGGCACGCGGCGCATGGGTGCGACTCGGCATCGTGGGGCCACGCGGCACCGTGGCTCCAGGCCACCGCCCAGTCAACGGGGCCGCGTGGCCAAGCGGGGCGTCGCCCGCCTGCGCACCCGGGCTTACGGGGCGCGCGCCCAACCGTGGCTCTTGAATCTGCCATGGCATACGTCGCATTTGGTACACTGCCTGAGGACGAGGGGAGCTGGGGCAAGCCCGGCTGAGAGGGAGGCAATCCTCCGACCCGACCTGATCTGGGTAATGCCAGCGTAGGGACCGACTCGCGCGAAAGCGCACCACGGCCCTTGCCTGTGGCGGGGGGGCGTGCCCTCGCGGAAAGCGAGGTTCTGACTATGGAGTGCAGCGTGGCCATCCAGGTACTGCCAATGGACGCCGCAAGTGACGAGGAGACCGTCCGCGTCGTGGACGCCGTCATCGCCGAAATCGAGAAATACGACGTGAACCCCTACGTGGGGCCGTTCGAGACCACCATCGAGGGCGACTACGACACCTGCATGGACGTGCTCAAGAACTGCCAGCTCGTGGCCGCCAAGGCCGGGTGCGGGCACGTCATGACGTACGTCAAGATCAACTATCGCCCCGGTGGCTCGGTGCTCTCGACCGAGCAGAAGGTGGGCAAGTACCACGCCACGGACTCTGCCTTCGGGGCTACCGGCATCTCCGAGGGCTGCGGCTTCACACGCCCGGGCGAGGGGGCATAGGGCCATGGCCGCCAACGCGAAGGGGCGCGGGGCGGCTGGGGCTGGGGGCACCCGGGAGCGCTTCGACCATAGCCGTTGGCTCGCGCCCGCGCTCACCGTCGTGGGCGTGCTCGTCATCTGGCAGCTCGCGTGCTCCGTGGGCCTCGTGCCAAGCTATCTCCTGCCGAGTCCGGTGCAGGTGGTCGAGGCGCTCGCCACCGACGCCGGTCTGCTGGCGGGGCACGCGGTCGTCACGATTGAGGAGGCGGTGGTTGGCCTCGTGCTCGGCGTGCTCGTGGGCTTTGGGGTTGCCCTGCTCATGGACCGCTTCGAGCTCGTGTACCGCGCGTTGGATCCGCTTATCACCATCTCGCAGACCATTCCCACCGTGGCCATCGCGCCGCTGCTCGTGCTCTGGTTTGGCTACGATTTGCTGCCCAAGGTGCTGCTCGTGGTGCTCACGACGTTCTTTCCGGTTACGGTGGCGCTTGCGAGTGGCTTCAGGAGCGTGGACCCAGACGTCGTCGACCTCATGCGCACGATGAACGCGAGCCGCTGGCAGGTCTTCCGCTTTGCCAAGCTTCCTGCGTCGGCCGGCCAGTTCTTCGCCGGCCTGCGCATCAGCGCCACGTATGCCGTTGTGGGTGCCGTGGTGGCCGAATGGCTCGGCGGCTTTTCCGGCCTGGGCGTGTACATGACGCGCGTGCGCAAGTCGTACTCCTACGACAAGATGTTCGCCGTCATCCTGCTCATCTCGGTGCTGTCGCTGCTGCTCATGGGCCTCGTGGGGCTCATTCAGCGCGGCTGCATGCCGTGGGAGCGCGCGGAGCGCAAGAAGTAGGGCCTAGGGGCGCCCTCGCGTGCCTCGCGGCGCGCCCCGCCTTGGGCGAGGCCGTGGCGCCGGCACGCAACAGCCCCGCGCCTTGCGGTCCGCGGTGGGGTCGCTGCGTGCTTCCGGCATCCGCCGCGTGACTTCGGCATCCAATCTCAGCAACCATTCCTACGAAGGGATCAACCATGAACAATCGCACCATCTCGCGTCGCTGGTTCGTCGGAGCCTCCGGCATCGCCGCCGCCACGGCGGGCCTTGCCCTCGCCGGCTGCGGCCAGAGCGGCAGCAACGGCGGTCAGGCGGCCGCGTCGGGCGCCAGCGCCACCTCCGGCTCCGGTGACGCCACGAAGCTCACCTTCGTCCTCGACTACACGCCCAACACCAACCACACGGGCATCTACGTGGCCATTGCCAAGGGCTACTACGCCGAGGAGGGCCTGGACGTGGAGGTCGTGCAGCCGCCCGAGGACGGCGCCGACGCGCTCGTGGGCACCGGCAAGGCCCAGCTTGGCATGAGCTACCAGGATGTCATGGCCAACTACCTCGGCTCCGACGACCCGCTGCCCGTCACGGCCATCGCCGCCACCATCCAGCACAACACGAGCGGCATCATGAGCCGCCAGGGCGACGGCATCACGCGCCCCAAGGGCATGGAGGGCAAGCGTTACGCCACGTGGGACCAGGACGTCGAGAAGGCCATCGTCAAGAGCGTCGTGGAGACCGACGGCGGCGACTTCTCTAAGGTTCAGCTCATTCCGGCCGGCACCTCCGACGAGGTGAGCGGTCTCAAGGCCAACGAGTTCGACTGCATCTGGGTCTACGAGGCCTGGGCCGTGCAGAACGCGAAGGTCCAGGGCTTCGCCTATGACTACTTCGCCTTCCGCGACATCGACTCGGCGTTCGACTACTACACGCCGGTGGTCATCGCCAACAACGACTTCCTCAAGGACAACCCCGACCAGGCCAAGGCCTTCCTGCGTGCCACCAAGAAGGGCTTCGAGTTTGCCGAGCAGAATGCCGACGAGGCCGCGCAGATCCTTGTTGACGCCGCGCCCGAGGTTGACCCCGAGCTGGCCAAGACGAGCCAGGAGTTCCTTGCGGATCAGTACACCGCCGATGCCTCCAGCTGGGGCGTCATCGACGGTGAGCGCTGGGCGAAGTTCTACACGTGGATGAACGACAACCAGCTCACCCCGGTGGCGCTCGACACCAACGGCGGCTTCTCGATGGACTACCTGGAGGCGTAGTGATGTCTGGTGCGCAGGGGCAGGCGGCTTGGGTCGGGGCCGCCGGTGCGGTGGGGTCGTCTGCCGGCGCGCGCATGGGCGAGGCGGCAGACGCGGGTGCCGGTGCGGCAGCCGGCGTGGGTGCCGATGCGGCGGCGCTCGAGGTCGAGGACCTTTCGCTCTCGTGGGACGGCTCGCCTGTGGTGCGCGGCGTTTCGCTCGCCGTTGCGGCGGGCGAGATGGTGTGCCTGGTGGGACGCTCCGGCTGCGGCAAGACGACGCTCTTCCACGGCCTGGCGGGCCTCTCCGTGCCCGATGCCGGGCGCGTGCTGCTGCATGGCGAGGATGTGACCGGCAAGCCCGGGCGCGTCTCGTACATGCTGCAGAAGGACCTGCTGCTGCCCCAGCGCACCATCATCGACAACGTGTGCCTGCCGCTGCTGCTGGCCGGCGCGGCCAAGCGCGAGGCCCGCGCCAAGGCCGAGCCGCTCTTCGAGCGCTTTGGCCTGGCGGGCACCGAGCGCAGCTACCCGAGTCAGCTCTCCGGCGGCATGCGCCAGCGCGCGGCCCTGCTGCGCACCTACCTCATGGACAACGACGTGGTGCTCATGGACGAGCCGTTCAGCGCGCTCGACGCTCTCACGCGCCGCGACATGCGCGGCTGGTTCCTGTCCATGGTGAGCGACCTTGGCATCTCGTGCGTGCTCATCACGCACGACGTGGACGAGGCCGTGGAGATGGCCGACCGCATCCTCGTGATGCGTGGCCGTCCCAACGAGGGCGAACCGAGCTCGCTCGTGGGCGAGGTGGCCATCGCCGCCCCGCGTGCCGAGCGAGCCGACTGGCTGCTCACGCCCGACTCCCTCGCCGTCAAGCGTCGCGTCCTCGAGCTGCTGGGGTAGGGGCGGGGCGGCGGAGCCTATCAGGCTCTTCGTGGCTTAAGCGCCCGGCCAGGTGGTCTACCTGTCCTGCTCGGCCACGGCCTGCATGGCGAGTGCGCCGATGTAGTTGACGGGCTGCGAGAAGTTGGGCTGGAACAGCAGGTCTACGCCGGCGAGCTGGTCGATGGTGAAGCCGGCCTGGATCGCGATGGACACGGCGTTGGCGGCCTGGCCCACGTCGGGCTGCTTGCTCAGGAACTGGGCGCCCTTGACGATGCGCGTGTGCGGGTCCCACACGAGCGTGGCCGTCACGGGCGTGGTCGTGAGCATGAAGTCGGGGCGGTAGTCCTGCACGAGGGTGGTGGAGCGCAGGTCGAGTCCGCGCGCCTGGGCGCCGCCCAGCGTGAGGCCGGTGGCGGCGAGCGAGAGGTCGTAGAGCTGCACGGCGCTCGTGGCCTGGGTGCCCATGCTGCGCATCACCGGCTCGTTCACGTTAGCGGCCGCCACGATGGCCTGGCGCACGGCGTTGGTGGCCAGCGGGATGTAGTCGAAGGTGCCCGTGGGGTTGTAGCGGATCACGGCCGCGTCGCCGGCAACGAACACGTCGCCCGTGGGCTCCTCGGAGCCGGGCAGGTAGGCGCGCATGTACTCGTCGGTCTTGATGGCGCCGTTCTTGAGCATCTGGAGCTGGCCCGCAAAGAGGTCCGTGCGCGGCAGGAATCCGGCGCCCAGGATGGCAAAGTCCGCGTGGTAGGTGCCCTTGGTGGTCACCACGGTGACGCCCGTGCCGTCCTCTTCGGCCACGAATTCGCTCACGAACTGGTCCATGGCGAGCGTCACGCCGTGGGCCTCGAAGGCGCGCGCGACCTCGCCGCAGATGGGCTCGTCGAAGTTCTTGGCAAGCACGCGGGGCAGGCCGTCGATGAGGACGGAGTGCACGCCGATCTCGCTGAACTGCTCGGCCAACTCGGTGCCGATGTAGCCGGCGCCGATGACCGCGACCTCCTTGGCCGTCTTGGCGCGCTCCTTGATCTCCTTGCCATGGCCCCAGTTCTTGGAGAAGACCACCTGGCCGGCCTCGAGGCACTCGGCGAGTCCCTTGATGGGCGGCTCGACGGGCTTGGAGCCGGTGGTGATGTAGAGCTTGTCGAAGGTGCAGGTGCTTTCCTCGCCCGTCTCGAGGTCGCGGGCCTTGAGGGTCTTGCCGGCAACGTCGACGCTCGTGACGTCGGTGCGCATGTGCATGTGGGCTCCCGCCTCGGCAAGGGCCTCGGGGCTGGAGTAGAACATGCGGGCCGGGTCGCTCACGTGGCCGCCCACCCACAGGGCGATGCCGCATGAGAGGAATGACAGCGAGTCGTTGCGCTCGAAGACGTGGACGGTCCAGTCGGGGTGGGCGGCGAGGAGCTGGGAGGCGGCAAAGGTGCCGGCGTGGGTGCAGCCGATGATGGCGACGGTGGTCATGGATATCCCTTCTGTGGCATGTCAGTGACGGGGCGGCTCGTGCCCGGGGTGGGGGCCGCCGCCCTTGCGGATGTCACGCGCAGCGAGAGCTTGTGCTGCGCGCGCATATGCTACTAAAGAGATAGCATATTGAGGCACGGGAGCGAGACGTCCAATCGGCGTGTGGACGGCTGGCTCTGCGAGCGGCGTCGGTGGCGCTGCCGGATGCCGTTCGGCGTGCGTCGCGCGCCGTCTGCCTTGAGGTGCCCCTTGTTGGCCCCCGGCGTCTCGGGCAAGCGTGCGGCCCGAGCTGCCGGGGGCCGCCGTCGTGGCGGGCAAGCGCACGGACGGCGTTGCCTGCCGGTCACCCCATGACTCCGACCTTTCCTCGGGCCTTATCGGTCCGCCGGGAATACGATGCCCGTCTGCTTGCGAATCTCGTCACAGATTCGAAGCGAGGCGAGCGTCACGTCGCGGAAGCGCGTGGTCGCGGCGCCGGCGGAGAGGCGGCCCCACATCGTGTCGACGTCATCGCCGGCAACAAGGGAGGCAAAGTCGCGCAGCTCGTAGACCATGCTGTTTGAGCAAGGCGTCATGGGGAGCTCCTCCTCGGAGCCGTCCGAGCTCGTGAGCGCGGCGGTGGCGGCGCCTCGCGTGGCGGTGCCGCGCAGGCGGAGCGTGGCGCGCTGCGGCACGTTTACCGAGTCGAGGGCGATGGTGCCCAGCTCGCCCTCAAGCTGGCAGGGGAGGAAGTCCTGGGAGACCTTGGAGTAGGCAAGCTCGGCGATGAACGCACCCCTCCTGCTTGTGACTGCGTCTGTGTCCCTGCCCGCGCCCTTGCCCACGCCAGTACCCGCGCCTGCGGCCGCGCCCGCGCCAATGCCTGCGTCCATGGCCGCGCTGGCATGGGTGCCAGCATGTGTGTTTGCGTCCGCGCCACCCTCCTCGCCATAGCGGCAGAGCACCGAGCCTGCGCCGTCGATGGCGCCGCCGGTGAGCTCGTTGCCCGCCGTGCCGGCGAGCAGGGCAGCCGCCTGAATCGAATCGGGCGCGCCAAAGGCGGCCACCATTGGCTCCACGCAGTAGATGCCCAGGTCCATGAGGGCACCTGAGGCCATGCGGGTATCAAAGATGTTCGTGTGGCGGCCGGCGAGCATGTCGTCGTAGCGCGAGGAGTACTTGCCGTAGCGCAGGCTCACGCGGCACAGGCGTCCCAGGCGTCGCAGCGCCGCGACGACGGTGGCCCAACCGGGGTCATGGACGGGCCGCATGGCCTCCATGGCCACGACCCCGTGGAGGTCTGCGGCGGCAAAGAGCTCCTCCGCCTCGTAGGCGTTGGCGCACAGGGACTTCTCCACCAGCACGTGCTTGCCGCCGCGCATGCAGGCGAGGGCCTGCTCGAGGTGGCAGGCGTTGGGGGTGGCGATGTAGACGGCGTCGACCGAGTCGCTTGCGGCGAGTTCGTCGAGCGAGGTGAAGGGCGTGGTGCCGTCGTGGCGCTCCGTGAAGACACGGGCGGTGTCCGCGTTGCGCGAGAGGGTTCCCACGTAGGAGATGCGCCCGACCGAGGCGGCGGCATCGAGCAGGCTGTCACCGATCGTGCTGGTGCCGATGGTGGCGAGGCGAATCGTGTCGCTCATGGGAACCCCCTAGGCCGAGACCGCGCACGTATGCCGAGGCTGTGCGCGACTGCGCGCGACTGCGCGCTTGTGACCATCGTAGCGCGCCCAAACGGTCGGAAACGATATTCGTGGGGGACGATTCGGCGCCGCGCTCAATTGATAATCCCATGACAGACTCCCTCCCGGAGGGCGAGGGTCGGGCGCCGGCCCTCGCCCATCTTCAGCAATGCCGCATTCGGACATCGTTTTGGTTCCGAGCGGACCCTCTCGCGCGTGCGCGCGATAAATTAGCCATGGGTAACTAGAAGCTTCGCGAGGGAAGGGACCCATGGCTGCCTTCAAGAAGGCTAACGACAGACGCTCCGTTCGATATCAGGCCAGCTGTCCCAAGGGAGGTACCGACGTGCTCTCGAGCTATGCCGTCTTTGATGGCATCTCGTTTTGGATGAGCGATATACGCTCCGAGGCATCGTATCTGGCCGCAAGGGGTCCTACCTGGGCAGTGTTCGCATCGGTGGCGTGGAGCTGCGCGACGCCACGGCCGCCTCGCTCATGCGCGCGGTGGCGCGGCTGCGCGATGCCGGCAAGACCATCGTGCTCGTGAGCCACAGGGCCAGCACCTGCGCGTTTGCGGACAGGTTCTACTCGGTCGAGCGCGGGCGGCTGAGCTAGTGGCTGCCCGCCGCGCCGAGGAGTCCGAGATGGTCTCCGAGATGATTGCCCTGTGGTGCCGCGGGCACCACAGGGGCGTGACGCTCGAGGCCAAGCGCGCCGCCGGGAAGGCCTGAGATGCGGTAGGGTTGCGGCGGGCATATGGCGTGGACTTATTTCTCATGCGGCGTCGTGCTTTGACTGGGGAATGCCTGTTTGGTTGTGGGGTGCTTGCGCGTCGTACGCGGGGTTGGGGACCGCCGGGCACTGCCGCGTTGCGTGCGTGGCCTGGGTATCACGCGTGGGTCATGGCTACGATTTCCGTCTGCGGCGACCAGGCCCCGGGCTCCGCTTGCGGTGCCTCGAGTCATAATTGTCATCAGACGTCCATAGCTGGCCACCTTGCGGCGCCATGGACACAGTCATCCCACCCCAAGGAATTCCATGATTGAAATCAAGGGCATACGCAAGTCGTACAAGACCGGGGACTTTGTCCAGAAGGCCCTCGACGGCGTCTCCATCACGTTTCGCGAGAGCGAGTTCGTAGCCGTGCTGGGCCCGTCCGGCTCCGGCAAGACCACCTTCCTCAACATCCTCGGCGGCTTTGACCACGCAGACTCCGGCGACATCGTCGTGAGCGGCGTCTCCACCAAGGACTACTCCGACAAGGATTGGGACACCTACCGCAACCACCGCATCGGCTTCATCTTCCAGAGCTACAACCTCATCCCGCACCAGACCATCCTGGCAAACGTCGAGCTCGCACTCACCCTCGCGGGCGTCGGCAGCGCCGAGCGCCGCGAGCGTGCCCGTGCCGCGCTCGAGCGCGTAGGCCTGGGCGAGCACGTGAGCAAGCGCCCAGCCCAGCTCTCCGGCGGCCAGATGCAGCGCGTGGCAATCGCCCGCGCGCTCGTGAACGACCCCGAGATCGTGCTGGCCGACGAGCCCACTGGCGCGCTCGATACCGAGACGGGCATCCAGGTCATGAACATCCTGGCCGAGGTGGCCCGCGACCGTCTCGTTATCATGGTCACGCACAACCCGCAGCTCGCGGAGGACTACGCCACGCGCATCGTGCGCATCAAGGACGGCCGCATCGTGGACGACTCGCGCCCCATTGCGCCCGAGGAGGTTGCCGGCGAGCTCGAGCGCGCCAAGGCCTCGGCCGCCCCGCGCAAGCGCTCCTCGATGAGCTTCCTCACGGCGCTCTCGCTCTCGGCGAACAACCTCATGACCAAGAAGGGCCGCACCATCATGACGGCCTTTGCCGGCTCCATCGGCATCATCGGCATCGCGGCGATCCTGGCGCTGTCCAATGGCGTGAACGGCTACATCGCCAAGGTGGAGGAGGACACGCTCTCGAGCTACCCGCTCTCCATCGCGCGGCAGAGCTACGACCTCACAAGCATGCTGACCGGCGACGACGCGGACGGCTCGGATGGCGCGGACGGCTCCGGAGCAGACGCGACGAGCGGCTCGGATGAGTCTGCGACGAGCGGGTCTGCCGCGAACGCATCTACCACCGACGCCGCCGCTGCCGTGGACACCTCCGCCGCCATCCCCGAGGCCACCATGCTCAAGGACATGTTCGCGAGCGTGAAGTCCAATGACATGTCGAGCTTCAAGCAATTTCTCGACGCGGGTGGCGATGGCATATCAGACGAGGTCAACGCCATCCAGTACGACTACGGCGTGACGCCGTTGATCTATCGGCAGACCGGCGGGAACTCGGCGACGGGCGAGGGCACCGGCGGCGACGCGGCGGCGAGCGATAGTGCAACGGAGTCGGGCGAGGGAGACGGCAGCGAAGGTGCTGAAGCGGCCTCGGGCGGTAACGACGCTGGCGCCGACGCCGCCGCAGGCTCCGACGCCCCCGTCAAGCTCAGCCCCAACGCGATGTCGTCGGCCATGAGCGGAGGCGCCTCCAGTGCCGCCACCGCCGGCACGATGATGGGCTCCTCGAGCGCCTTCAACGAGATGATCGACGACCAGGGCCTGCTCTCCTCCCAGTACGACGTGGTGGCCGGCCGCTGGGCCTCCGCCCCGGACGAGGCGGTGCTCGTGCTCTCGCGCAGCGGCAAGGTGAGCGACTACACCCTCTACAGCATCGGCGTGCTGGACATCGATGAGCTCAACCGTCTCGTGAACAGCACCATGAGCGCCGACGGCACGGTGGAGGTGCCCGAGACGGACGTGAGCTTCACCTGCGATGACGCCCTGGGCCTCACGTTCAAGGTCCTGAGCCCGTCCGATACCTACCGCAAGAACGACGAGACCGGCGGCTGGACCGACATGTCTGACGACGCTGACTTCATGCGCGGCGCCGTGGCCGACGGCCTCGATCTCAAGATTGTGGGCGTGGTGAAGCCCAACGGCACCTCTGACGCCAACTCCCTCACGCAGGGCGTGGCCTACACCCACGGGCTCACCGAGGAGCTCATGGCCCGCGCCGCCGCCTCGCCCATCGTGCAGCAGCAGCTCGCCAACCCGGACGTTGACGTCTTCACCGGCAAGACCTTTGACGAGCTCCAGAGCGAGAGCAAGCAGGGCCTGGACCTTTCGAGCCTCTTCTCCGTGGACGAGGACGCCATCCGAGGGGCCTTCAAGTTCGACACCTCCAAGCTGGGCGCCGGGCTCGACCTCTCCGGCTTCGACTTCTCGGGCCTCGACATGGGCAGCATGAGCATCGACCTCTCGGGCGTGGCGGGCGACATCGACCTCTCCCAGGTGGTGTCCGGCGCGCCGAGCCCAGACTTCTCCGGCATCCTCGACGGCCTGGTGCAGGACCCGCCGCTCACGGCCGACGAGACCGAGCAGGTCGTGCGCCTGGGCGGCAACCTCGTGAGCGGCTACCTTCAGTGGCTGCGCACAAACGGGGGAGACCTGAGCCCCCAGGATCCCGAGCTTGGCCAGAAGCTGCTCCAGAAGTTCCAGGTCTACGTGCAGACGGAGGAGGCCCAAGGCATCCTCGCGCAGGTGGTGGCCATCGCTGGCCAGCCCGTGAGTGAGCGCATTCAAGAGATCGCGTCCAACTACGTCTCCAACCAGCTCGCGCCCTACATGCAGCAGACTATGCAGCAGATGATGACTCAGGTGGGCCAGCAGGTGGGCTCGGCCATCTCCTCGCAGATCCAAGGCCAGCTCACGAGCGCCATGACGAGCATGATGGGCCGGCTCTCCAGCCAGCTCTCCTCCCAACTCGCGCAGAACATGCAGGGCGCGTTCTCCGTCGACGCGACGGCCTTTGCCAACGCCATCCACTTCAACATGACGGCCGAGGACCTGAGCTCGCTCATGCAGAGCTACGCCAACGCGAGCCGCCTCACCTACGACAACAACCTCACCACGTTGGGCAACGCGGACGAGGCCAACCCGCAGGCCATCAAGATCTTCCCCAAGGACTTCGCCGCCAAGGAGCGCGTGCTCGAGCACATCGACGCCTACAACCAACAGATGCGCGACGCCGGCACGGACGACAAGGTCATCTCCTACACGGACTACATGGGCGTGATCATGGGCAGCGTCACCGACATCGTGAACATGATCTCGCTCGTGCTCATCGCCTTCGTGTCCATCAGCCTCGTGGTGAGCTCGATCATGATTGGCATCATCACCTACATCAGCGTGCTCGAGCGCAAGAAGGAGATCGGCATCCTGCGCGCGATGGGCGCCTCCAAGCTCAACGTGGCCAACGTCTTCAACGCCGAGACGATCATCGAGGGGCTCATCGCCGGCGTGTTCGCCATCCTCGTGGTGCTCATCGTGTCGGTGCCGGTGAATGCCTGGGCGCTGGCGGCGCACAACGTGCCCAACATCATGATGTTGCCCGTGGGCTCGGCGCTCGCGCTCATTGGCATATCGGTGCTGCTCACGCTGGTGGCCGGCCTCATCCCAAGCGTGGGTGCCAGCCGCCGCGACCCGGTGGAGGCCCTGCGCAGCGAGTAGGGGCGCCCCGCGCGATGGCCCGCACGGCATGCGACGGCCTGTGTGACCTGCCGCGCATGTCTGCCCGAGCGTATCCAACTTCCAGCATATTCAGCCGGGGGAGGCCCGTTTCTCCGCCGCCCATCTCCGCCCGGGGGCACGCGCAGGTCCGCGCCCCCGGGCGGCGCGCCGTTTGGGTGCTACGGCTGTGCTAGACTGCCCCTTTGTCATCGCGCCAGAGATGACGTCAGCCTGCCTGCCGCCAAGCCTCGCGCTCGGTTGGCGCGGCATAACACGGAGGAGGGGCCCATGAGCCTGCCGTCTGCCCGAACGTTCCTTGGGACGTTCTTCCATACCCCGAGCTACGGGAAGGTGGAATGTCTCGCAAACGCACTCGTGGAGACCGACGACAGCGGCACCATCACTTCCGTGACGCTGCCGGCAGACGAGGGCTACGCCGAGCGCGAGTGCGCTGCCCGCGAGGCCGGCACCCTCGTCGAGCTGGGGGAGGGCAAGGTTGTCCTGCCTGGCTTCGTGGACCTGCACGTGCACGCGCCGCAGTGGCCCCAGAGCGGCATCGCGCTCGACGAGCCGCTCAACGTCTGGCTCGACAAGCGCACCTTCCCGCTCGAGTCCAAGTACGCAGACCTCGAGTTTGCCCGGCGCGTGTACGCCGACCTCGTGCACCAGCTGCTTGCCCGCGGCACCACCACCTGTATGTACTTTGGCACCGTGCATGTGGAGCCCACCGTGGAGCTCGCGCGCCAGTGTGCCACCCAGGGCCAGCGCGGCCTCGTGGGCAAGGTCGTCATGGATGACCCTGCCGGCAACCCCAGCTTCTACCGCGACGCCTCCACCGCCTCCGCGCTCGCCGACACCGAGCGCTTCGTGGGCATGGTGGACGCCCTGCGCCCCGGCTGCGCCCAGGGCGTGTGGCCCGTGGTGACCCCGCGCTTCATCCCCAGCTGCACCGACGAGGGCCTGGCGGGCCTTGGCCGCATCGCCAACGAGTCGGGCGCCTTCGTCCAGAGCCACTGCAACGAGGGCCAGTGGGAGCACGACTTCGTCTTCGAACGCTTTGGCAAGAGCGACGCCGAGGCCCTCTATGACTATGGCCTGCTGCGCGAGAAGTCCGTCATGGCGCACTGCACCTTCCTCACCGAGGCCGACGGGCGCCTGTTCGCCGAGAGCGGCGCGGCCGTTGCCCACTGCCCCATCTCGAACGCCTACTTTGCCAACAGCGTGGCGCCGGTACGCCGCCTGCGCGCCCAGGGCGTGCGCATGGGCCTGGCCACCGACATCTCCGGCGGCTTCTCGCCGAGCATGTACGACAACATCCGCCAGGCCGTCATGGTCTCCCGCGTGCGCGAGGACGGGGTCGACGCCCTGGTGGCGCAGGACGAGCGCGGCGCGGGCGAGTCGCGCATCTCGAGCGTGGAGGCCCTGTGGCTCGCCACGGCGGGTGGCGCCGAGGCGCTGCGCCTGCCGGTGGGCTCATTCGAGCCCGGCCGCGCCTTCGACGCCCAGGTAATCGACACGCGCCGCCCCGACGCCGACCTCACCGGCTTTGGCGTCTTCGACGGGCCGCGCGACGTGCTCGACCGCGTGCTTTACCTCTCCGTGCCCGAGAACATCCGCCAGGTGTGGGTGCAGGGCGCGCTCGTGCTCGACAAGGACGAGGCTCGCTAGGCGAAGACGATGCCCACCGGGCGGGGATGAGCCTCGCCGGGCGGGCCCCACGGGCGGCGGCGCGCGATGGCGCGCGGCGCCCGCCCCAAGATTCGGTGACCAAGCAGCACCGCGGCAGCCGGCTCGCAGCGACGCGATGGCCTGCCCGATGCCGCCCATTCCAAGGAAGGAAACCACATGGCAGAAACCAACGGCCTCACCGTAGGACCCGAGGAGGACGTGTCCCTGGGCCAGTCCATCGTCCTGGGTCTCCAGCACGTCATGGCGATGGACGTCTACGTCCCGCCGTTCCTGATCGCCACGGCCTTGGCGCTCGCCCCCGGCGACTCCACGGGCCTCATCCAGTCCACGTTCCTCGGCGCTGGTGTGGCCTCGCTCATCCAGGTGCTCTTCTTCCTGCGCCTGCCGGTGTGCCAGGGCCCGTCGTTCGTGCCCGTGGGCGCCATCGTGGGCCTCTACGCCGGCACGCAGGGCTTCGACACCGTCTTTGGCGCCGTGCTCGTGGGCGCCGCGTGCGTGGTCCTGCTCGGCCTCTCCGGCGCGTACAAGTACATCGTGCGCAACTTCGTGCCTCCCATCGTGAGCGGCGCCATCATCATGATCGTGGGCCTCACCCTTCTGCCGAGCGCCTTCTCGAGCAACATCTTCGTGGAGGGCGGCTCGCTCTCCATGGGGCAGAACGTGCTTCTGGCCTGCATCTCCGCGGCCATCATGATCTTCTTCTCCATGCTTGGCGTCTATCGCCCGAGCCTGGGCAAGGTCTTCCGCATCTGCTCGGTCATCCTGGCGCTGGCCATCGGCTCGGTGGTGGCGTGGGCCATGGGCGGCCTCGACCTCTCCAGCGTGGCCGCCGCCCCGTGGCTGAGCCTGCCGCACGTGGCGTTCGTGAACTACGGCCTCTCCCTTGACCCCTCGGCCATCCTGACGATGCTCGTGATCTACGTGGTGCTCCTGGCCGAGACCACCGGCACCTGGTATGCCGTGAGCTCCGTCATCGACGAGCCCCTCACCGACGAGCAGATCAACCGCGGCGTCATCGGCGAGGGCATCGGCTGCCTTGTGGGCGCCTTCCTCGGCTCCACGCCGGTGACCGGCTACTCCACCAACGCCGGCATCATCTCCATCACGGGCGTGGCCAGCCGCAAGGTCTTCGTGGCCGCCTCTGGCTGGTTCATCCTGCTGTCGTTCGTGGGCAAGCTCTCCGCGCTCATCATGACCATCCCGTCCTCGGTGATCGGCGGCGTGTTCGCGGTGGTCTGCACCATCATCATGCTCAACGGCTTCCGCGCCGTGAAGGACGAGCCGCTGAGCGAGCGTCAGCTCTACATCATCGGCGTCCCCATCGCCGTGGCCATGGGCCTGCTCAACCTCCCTGCCGACCTCTCCTCCGCCGCGCCGCAGTTCGTGCAGTTCCTGCTCGACTCGCCCATCGCGGTGAGCGCGCTGGTGGCCATCGTCCTCAACAAGCTGCTGCCCGAGCGCACCGTGGCCAAGTCACGGGAGTAGACGCCCGGCCCTGAGCTAAACCCGGCAGCCTCTTCGAGCGCGCCGACCCCCATTCGGAGGGGTCGGCGCGCTCTTTTTCTCGAGATGGCGGGGAGGGGGTATGCTTGAGGGCATTGAACTCGAAGAAGGAGTGCCTGTGGGAAAGAAGCTCACGGTTGAGGAGCAGGGGATGGTCGTTCGGCTGGCGAAGGTGCTGGCCAAGATCAGCTACGGTCCCATTCGCAGCAATGCGAGCGGCATCGCGAGCGGGCTCATCCGCCTGCGGAGAGACCCGGTAACGGCCGAGAACATCGACTCTGTGCTGGGCAAGTATGGCTGTGCCGGCGCAACCTCGCGCGACACGCTCGCGCGCGCCGGGGTGATTGTGCCGGCGGAGGCCGAGGGGGAGTATCACCTGGCGCTGCCGATGACGGCGGCGGAGGCTCGGGAGGCGGCAGGGGCCACGGAGCCGGCGGCAGCTGAGCCTGGCCCTGCGGATGACGTCCGTGCCGACGGCGCCGATGCCAAGGTGGCTGCATCCGGCGGCGACGTCTGCTCCCAGGATGGGCAGGACGCCGGCAAGGCCGAGGGCGCGGACGCGCGCCGCCCCGGCAAGGCCAAGGCGGCGGCCGGACGGGCTGGCGGGCGTCGCGGCAAGCACTTCCGCGAGGAGCACCGGCAGGGGGCCGAGGCGGCTGAGGCCGGGCCCGAGGGGCCTGCGGCTGGAAAAGCGGCGCAAGAGGGCGCGCCTGGGCGGCCATCATCCGAGGGCGCCGTGGTCGAGCCGCCACAACCTGCGAGCGTCTCCGGTGACGATGCCGCTGGCGCGGCCCAGAATACGGGCGAGGGCGAACCTCGCGCCGGCAAAGCCCACGAGGGTAAGACGCCTGCCGGCAGGAGGGGCGCTGGCAGGAAGTCCGTGGCGGCGCGGGTTCCCGAGGTGACGGCCAGGGGAGGCGGCTCCGCCAGGGCAGGCTCTGCAAAGGCGGCCGCATCGAGCAAGGCATCCGCCTCCGCAGCGCCCGAGACGGCCTCCGCAAAGCCCTCCGCCCCGGCGCCTGCCAGCCCGCTTGGTGGCCTGCGCGCGCTCGCGAGCCGGTTTGGCATCCTGCGCCCGCGTGGAGAGAGGGCGGTTTCCGAGCCCGGCGCGGCGGCTGTCGAAGCCGACCGTGGCGACGCGCGGGCTGCGGCCTCCGATGGCGCCAAGCCCGCGTCTTCCGCCGCCGACGCCCACACCTCCAGGCGCGGCGGCACCCGCGCGCTCGCGAAGAAGGGACCGGCCGAGCTGAGCCCCGCCGCATCCGTCAGGCAGGCGCCCGCCAAGGCGAAGGCCGCCGGCGATGATGCCGCCCCCGCAAGGCAGTCCGGCCGCGGCAAGAAGGGCCGACCCGCCAGCCGCCTCATCGGCAGCGGGCCGCGCACGCTCGACGGCGTGCGTCCCGAGCCGCTGCACACGCCCGAGGCAACCGAGCTTCGCCGCCAGATCCTCGACCTGGACCCTCGCCTGTGGCTCAACGGCTGGCTGCTCAGCTGCCCCGAGGCCTACGAGCTCTACGGCGCGCGCCTGCGCTCGCTCGACCAGGCGCTTCGCGGCGCCCAGACACTGGGCGATGGCACGCTCACCTGTCGCGAGCTCTCCTACAGGGTGTTCGGCGACGAGAAGTTCCTCGAGCAGAACGGTGACGGTCGCAAGCTCCTGGAGCTCATGGGCCTGGCCGAGATCGTGCGCCATCGCCCGAGCCCGCACCTGGGCATGCTGCACTTCGTGCCGCGCAAGCGCTCGCACATGCGCCTCGTCGTCTCGGAGAACCTCGACCCCTGGTATGGCATGCGCGACCGCATGTACGCGGACGGCCGCAGCCTCATCCTGGGCGAGCACGTGGACGGCGTGGTCTTTGGCAACGGCTACCTCATCGACGACGCGCGCCGCCTGCCGGAGCTGCTTGCCTCGCTGGAGTGCGATGACGCCGAGATTCTGTACTGGGGCGACATTGACCGCGCCGGCCTGCAGATCTATGACCGCCTGCGGCGCGTGGCGGAGGGTCGCTTCGAGCTGCGCCCGTTCGTGGCCGCCTATGCGGCGATGGCGCGGCGTGCGGCGGAGCGCTACCCCAACCCGCTCGACAACGAGGCCAGCGCCCAGGAGGGTGTGCCGTTCGACGGTCTCGACGACTTCTGCGCCGAGCTGCCCGAGGACGTGCGCGGCTACGTGCACGCCGTCATCGAGGGCAAGCGCCTCATCCCGCAGGAGATCGTCACGAGGGTTGACCTGTAGGCGCGCCTACAGGTCCAGCGTGCAGACGAGCGCCGCGTGGTCCGTGCCCTCCACCTCGTACGTCCTGAGGTCGCGCGCGCCCACGCCGTCGCTCGCCACCACGTGGTCGATGCCGCAGAACGGCGGCAACAGCCTGCGGTTCTGGGGCCATGTGAGCGTGATGCCCTCGCCGGCGATGCGTGCCGCGTCGTGGAGCGAGTCGCCGAGCATCGCCCGGAAGGGCGCGTGGTCATAGGTGGCGTTGAAGTCGCCCATGAGGACGTAGCGGCGGGAGGGGTCTGCCTCGGCGCGGTCCCTCACCACGCCAATCTCCAGGATGCTCTTGCGCCACAGGTCGAGGTACTCGTCCACGGGGGCCGTCGTGTGCACGGAGACGAAGCGCACCGGCACGGTGGTGACGCCGTCTGAGGAGGTCACCTGGACGATGCCCGCCGGCATGGCCGAGGCGCTGGAGCCCACGTCGTCCGACTCGACGTCCGAGAGGGGCGTGGCGCTCCACACGCCGTTGCCATAGACGCCGTCCGAGGAGGAGCGCTGCGAGTAGGGGAGCAGATCGGAAATGCCGTTTGCCTCGAGCTGGTCCACGAACTCCGAGGTGGTCTCCTGCAGGGCCAGCACCCGCACGCCCTCCTCGCGCACGAGCTTCACGATACGTGCGGCGTCGGCGTTGCCCTTGTAGACGTTGCAGGTCATGACGCGGAGACTGCCGGCCTTTTGCGTGTCTGTATGGGTGGCCGTGGTGTGGGTGAGCGCCCGGGAGTAGAACGGCAGCTGCCAGGTGGCCTCGAGGGCGAGGCAGACGAGCATGAGCACCGCGACGCCGCGCAGCGGCCTCTTGCCGCCTTGCCCCCGGGTGCCGCCGCCGGCGATGCGGCAGGCGAGGCACAGCGCGAGCGCGAGGGCGCCCGTGAGCGCGTACCACGGCGTTGCCGAGACGATGACGGGCAGCAGCGGCAGGGCCGAGAGGCGTGTGGGTGCCAGGCGAGCGAGGCAGCCAACCAGCGTGATGGCCGCAAGCAGTCGCGCAAGGGCGCGCAGGAATCGCATGGGCAGCCTCCTCGTCCTGTCCTGGCGCCGGGGCCCGCTGTCCCGTCGCGCTGAGGACACCTACTATGCCACGCTCCCGTCTCCCTTCACCTAAAGCCCAATGTGTCATTGGGGGCGGATTAATGGGAACCATGTTGGGGAGGGCGGCGCCAGGACACCAGGTCCGCGCCTGTCCGCGATACCGTGGAACCACATGAGGGAGGGCGGCGCCGTTGGCGTCGCGATGACGGAAGGAGCGTCCGTGAAGAAGTTCATCAACCGGCCGGAAGACGTCGAGCGCGAGGTCGTCGACGGCTACGTGAAGAGCTATCCGCACATCATTCGCAAGGCTGCCGACGACATAGTGGTGCGCGCCCACCCCAAGCACGGCCGGGTGGCGCTCGTCTCCGGCGGCGGCATGGGCCACGAGCCGGCGCATCTCGGTTACGTGGGCGCCGGCATGCTGGATGCGGCCGTGGGCGGGGCCATCTACACGAGCCCTGCCCAGGACCGCATCATCGCCGGCATCGGCGCCGTGGCGCCTGGCACCACCGGCGTGCTGCTCGTGATCAAGAACTACACCGGCGACGTCATCAACTTCAAGATGGCCGAGCAGGCGGCCCGTGACGAGGGCATAGCCTGTGACCACGTGGTGGTGGATGACGACGTGGCTGTGGAGGGGTCCTCGTTCACCGTGGGCCGCCGCGGCGTGGCCGGCACCGTCTTCGTTCACAAGTGCGCGGGCGCCGCGGCCGAGGCGGGGGCATCGCTTCCCGAGGTCAAGCGCGTGGCCGAGAAGGTCATCGCCAACGTGCGCACCATGGGCGCCGCCATCGAGCCCTGCACCGTGCCGGCAGCGGGCAAGCCGGGCTTCACCCTTGCGGACGACGAGGTGGAGATGGGCGTGGGCATTCATGGCGAGCCGGGCGTGCGGCGCGAGAGGATGCAGCCGGTCGACGACATGGTCGACGAAATCCTCGACACGATCCTCGCGGACCTGGACTGCGCGGGGCATGACGTTGCCGTGCTCGTGAACGGGGCGGGCGGCACGCCTCCCTATGAGCTCGCGATCGTCTCCAACCACGTGCATGACGTGCTGGCCGCCCGCGGCGTGCGCGTGTGGCACACCTATATGGGCCCCTACCTCACCTCGCTGGAGATGCGCGGCTTCTCGGTGACGCTGCTGAGGCTCGATGACGAGCTCAAGGGCCTGCTTGCCGCTCCGGCCGAGACGGCTGCCTGGACGCAGGGCGCCGTGGCGGGGGAGGCCGAGGGCGACGCGACGGATGCCGCTACCACGCCGGAGGCCGATGATGCGGATTGCTCGCCTGCCGCCGCTGCGCCAGGCGCCGAGACCGCTCCCCGCGCGGCGGACGCCGAGGCCCCAGGCGCCGCTCCCTCTTCGCCCGACGTCGCGGCCGCCATCAAGGCCATCTCCGCCATCGCCGACGCCATGGACGCCAACAAAGACGAGCTCACCGAGCTCGACCAGCCCATCGGCGACTCCGACCACGGCATCAACATGGCGCGCGGCTTCGATGCCGTGCGCGCCCAGCTGCCCGAACTCGCCGGCCAGGACCTTCCGGGCCTGCTCAAGCGCGCCGGATCCATCATCGTCTCCAAGGTCGGCGGCTCGTCGGGGCCGCTCTACGGAACGCTGTTCCGCAAGGTGGGCGTGGCGCTCAAGGCCGAGGGCAGCCTCACCGTGCGCGCGCTCTCCGCGGGGCTGGGCAAGGCCTTCGTGGCCATCGAGGACCTCGGCGGCGCCAAGCCGGGCGACAAGACCATGCTCGATGCGATACGGCCCGCCCTGGAGGCGCTCGAGCGCGGGCGCGTGAACGAGGTCTCGGTTGCCGAGGCGCTTGCGGATGCGGCCTCCGCTGCCGAGGAGGGTGCCGAGGCAACGGTTCCCCTCGTGGCGCGCAAGGGACGCGCGAGCTACCTCGGCGAGCGCTCCGTGGGCCACAAGGACCCGGGTGCGGCGTCGTTCGCGCTGCTCATGCGCACCCTCGCCACCGTCGCGGCCGGGAAGTGAGCCAGGCTGCCGTGAGTCAGCCTGCCGTCTACTTTGACTCATTTTCCTGACAAATGACCGTGACCGGCGCGGTCGTCCTGTATCTGCGCCATCTCTCCGGCCCGCCGCGCGCGGACCGGCATCCCACACATCTCCAAAGAAAGGAATCCCATGGTTGGCGTCGTGCTTGTCTCGCACTCGAAGCCGCTGGCAGATGCGCTGGCGGACTACACGAAGATGATGGCTCCCAACGCGCGCGTTGCCGCGGCGGGCGGCCTCGAGGACGGCTCCTTTGGCACGAGCTCCGACAAGATAGAGGACGCGATTCGCAAGGTCGCGAGCCCGGATGGCGTCGTCGTGCTCATGGACATGGGCTCCGCCGTCATGACCACGAAGATGGTGGTGAGCGACCTCGAGGACGAGGACTTCGAGGCGCCCGTCAAGCTCGCGGACTGTCCCTTCGTCGAGGGCGCCGTCGAGGCCACGGTGCAGGCCCAGGCAGGCTCCTCCCTCGACAGCATCGTGGGCGACCTCTCCAACATCGCCACCACCCACAAGCTCTAGCAATTTGGCAGCAATTGGGGACAGGTTCTTATACAACTTTTCTGAAAGACGGCCTTAATCGGTTTTAATTTCGTGGCATCGGACAAGCGCTAGACTGGGCGTCACAAGCCTGGGCCACCCGTCCAGGCCGTGCGTCAGCGGAGCGGGCGCGAGCGCCGTGAGGCGCCGGTGGCGCTGGTGCGGCACCATCGCGTCATCGGCTTCTCCCAAGGCTAAGCCCGCGCTTGTGCCCGCACCTCGCGCACGGCCCGCGCGCTCGGCCCCGCTCCCGCACCGTGCGCTTCAAACGGGGCACATATCGGCATCAGGAGGCACGATGGCACTTGTCAGCGTCGACTACTTCTCGGCTGCGCTCATGCGCACCACCACGTTGCAGATCGTTTTGCCCTTCGACACCACCGGTGACGCGTTTGCGGCAGACCGAGCCGTCCGCGACGAGCCCAAGCCCGGGGATGCGTTCCCATACCCGCCCGTCCGCGCGCCCTTCCGTACGCTGTTCCTGTTGCACGGCATCACGGGCAACCACACGGACTGGATCAGCCGCTCGAACATCTGCGAGCTGGCGGAGCGGCACAGCCTCGCCGTCATCATGCCGAGCGGCTACAACGCCTTCTACCTCGACCAGCCCGACTCGCATAACTATTACGGGCGCTTCGTGGGGGAGGAGCTCGTGACGGCCGCCCGCAGGGTGCTGCCGCTCTCCACGCGCCGAGAGGACACCTTCATCGGCGGCATCTCGATGGGAGCGTTCGGGGCTCTCCGCAACGGTCTCAGGTACTGCGAGACGTTCGGCGGCATCGTGGCCCTCTCCTCGGCGATGGTGGCGGGCGGCCTCGAGCAGGTGCTCGCGGAGGAACCCTTCTTCCTGAGCCGACCATTCCTCGAGTCAACCTTTGGTTCGCTCGGCCAGGTGCGCGGCGGCGACAAGGACCCGGTGCGCCTCGCGGCGGACCTCGTCTACTGCGACCGGCCCCGCCCGCGCGTCTACCTCGCCTGCGGCAGCTCTGACCCGCTTGCGCCGGCGAACCGGCAGCTTGCCCAGCAGCTGCACGACACGGGGCTCGACGTTTCGTATCGCGAGGAGGCCGGCGGGCACGACTGGGCTTTCTGGAACGACGCGCTGCCGGCTGCGCTCGACTGGCTGGGCTAGAGCGAAGGTCGCGCGCTGCCGGGCGGACGTCGCCTGCGCTTCGCTCTCCGCGCGCCGACACCAAACTGCTGCCCGTGCCTTGGTCTTCACGTGCTCGAGCGCGACCGAGATGCTCGGAATCGTCGCTTGCCGCCGCCCGGCCCACATGCCAAGGGGGGATTCAATGGCTCTGCTCAGAATCGACTTCTATTCCAACTACCTGCGGCGCAACGTCGTGCTCACGGCGGTGGTGCCGGTGGACAAGATGGCGGGCGACAAGCTCGCCACGCACCGTCGCGGCCCGTACAGGACCGTCTACCTGCTCCACGGCCTCTTTGGCCAGGACGTGGACTGGATTGACAAGACCCACGTGGTGGAGACGGCCGAGGCACGCGACGTCGTGGTGATCATGCCGTCTGGCGAGGACGGCCTCTACCTCAACAAGCCCGAGATAGACGAGTGGCATGGCAAGTTCATCTCCGAGGAGCTGGTGAACTTCACACGGCGCCTGCTTCCCCTCTCGGCCAAGCGCGAGGACACGGCGCTGGCGGGCATCTCCATCGGCGCGTACACCGCTGCCGTGAACGGCCTGGTGCGGCCGGACCGCTTTGGGAGCATCATCTGCCTCTCGGGCGCCTTCATGCGCGACCGCGTGCTCAATGCCGCCGCGAGCGACTCGGCGAGCAAGCGTCGCCGCTACGAGCGCTTCTTTGGGGACCTCAACACCGTCATGGGTACCGAGAAGGACTACGTGGCGCTGGCCGAGCGCTTCCGAGACGCGGAGCCGGGGGAGCGCCCGCGCTTCTACGTGGCCTGCGGCGAGCACGACAACCTCTGCCAGCAGAATCGTGACTTCGTGCATCTGCTCGACGAGAACGGCTTCGACGTCACGTACCACGAGCCGGACATCGGCGCGCACGAGTGGCCTTTCTGGAACGCCTGGATTGGCTGCGCTCTGGACTGGTACGCGCCGGGCGATATGAGGCCGTCGACGGCGCCGGTGGACTACACGGCCCTCACGAGCCTGCGCCCGCCCGGACAGCAGCAGAGCTAGCTGTTGCGTGCCATGACGTTGTTTAC
>CWGY01000005.1_pt1 | contig 39846 bp, 34 predicted proteins | sample 678861 | NCBI WGS metagenome assembly CWGY01 (sample SAMEA3735962, study PRJEB9488) | human gut metagenome | biome: ENVO:mammalia-associated habitat; material: ENVO:feces | place: Malawi | collected 2009-02-27
GAACGCGCCCGCGGATAACCACGCGCCCGTGCGCCTCCTGCTCGGCGTTTATCTTCCTGATCACCTCGTAGGCGCTGCCTTTCTTGATCCTCAGCAGTTCCGCGACCTCGTCGGCGTCCAGCATGTGCGGCCTCGGCGTCTTCGCCACCTTCTCGTCCATGGCTCCTCCAATCAATGGCGTACGAATACGTACGATTTACAGATTCAGAGTAAACGTACGAATCCGTACTGTCAATAGAATTGCGTACATTTGCGTACGCTGATAAGATATGCTGGTACGTAATTCCAGGAGGAGGGCTCATGTCCGTAGGCGAGAACATAAGGCGGTACCGCAAGTCGCGCGGCATGACGCAGGCGCAGCTCGCCGAGGCCGTCGGGCTGACCGAGGGGGCCGTGCGCCACTACGAGAGCGGCATCCGCGCCGTCAAGCCCGAGCTGCTCGAGTCCATCTCCGCGGCGCTCGGCGTGTCCGTCAACGCCCTCAAGGATTACGGCGTCGAGACCGCGAGCGACCTCATGTCGCTGCTCGTGCGGCTCGAGGACTCCTTCGGCATCGTGCCCGCAGCCGACGGCACGGGCCTCTCCCTGAACCCCAAGGCGCCGCACGCGCCCAAAGCCGCGATGACGATCGAGCTGTGGGCAGAGAAGCGCGCGCAGCTCGAGAACGGCGAGATCGACGCCGCCGAGTACGAGGACTGGAAAGCCTCGCTGTAGCGGCTCTTCGCATTTCGCAACCAGCGCAACCGAATCAGGACGCCAAGCTAGGCGGTGAGCTCCGCTCACACCTGAGTATGCTTGAGTTTTTACTCCCCATTGCATGCAAAGGCATTTTCGGCGCGCCTGGGGAGTAAATGATGCGGTGGCTTACATGGCGGCACACGGCGGTACGCCGCGGCATTTCCCCTGATTACTCCCGTTTTCATTGAGGTGGCGAGATTCTTTACTCCCCATTAACCACCTGGGGAAACGCCGTACGGAGACCGCAAAAATGCCCATTGAGTTCGATTTGAGTTTCACGGGCCCCGAAACGGCCCCGTTTCGCCCTCGGGGACAAAAACCGCGCGTCTACCCACTTGGGATAAATCCTTACTCCCATTCCTCCGAATACCGCCCCGTGCCTTGTCGTCTTGAAACACGGGGAGTAAATGGCGAAAGCGCAGGTGAGGGGGAGTAAAAAGACAAAGAAAAAGCCTCCGTTCCAACATGGGAACGGAGGCTCGATAATCGAGTTTACTCACCAATGTCGCTGGTGGCTTTGCCGTGACTCTCGTACGAAACGAAACTCAGCAGCACAGTGCGGCACTCAAAAATGCAGGCCAGAACCCTGTCAGCCTACTCCCACTCAATAGTTAAAAACTCTCTCCAGTTTGCTCCAGTTTGTCGCTGTTTGCTCCAGTTCGTCCTATTTACACCTGGTCTCAAAAAATGCCGCGAATCCATGGGGTCAAATCTGGGTCACGGGTTTCGGGGCGGGGCAGAGCGCTTTCGTGGGTCACAGTGGGTCACGATAAGTTGCGAGCAGCAACTATTGGCCGCATGGACATTATTTCAAGGTAGGGCAGGGTAGAGTAGAGAAGCCTCTACAAACACTCTCCTAGTAGCTACGATGGATCCTCAATCTTCGACTTGTATAGTTCGATCAGAAGCTCTGAGCAGTCAATGCCCGCTGCCTCAAAAACGATCTTCAGCGTTTCGATTTTCACATAAGTTGAGCTTCCAGGATTGAAGTAGATTCCCTCGCCAACTTTGAAGCAATAGTCGCTTTCCTTCCATGAGAAATACCTTCCCGGGAAGTCCGAGCCCTCAGGGACGAACTTATGGAAGACGACTGGATCACGCTCGTAAACCATAGAGAGGACGCCGCAGATCATGTCAACCCAGGTCTTCGCCGTGAAGCGGGAGCCCATGAAGCTGTATGCGGCGATCTGCCTGCCGGTAAACGAGAAATCATCGTCGAGGGCATGCTCCTCGTAGGCGTCGTTGCCCCACTCGAAGTCGGACTCGATGGGTGGCCAAAGCTCAAGGAACTTCCTCTTCATGAGCTCGTTGCGAGCCTTCAGCTGCTCCTCGCCCCAGGCCTCTTGCTGGCAGACGAAGCCGTTGATCCTGAAGCCTGACTGCTTGAAGCCGTTCTCCATATCTCGCTTCTCGGCAAAGCGCCTGTTGCTGTACTTGGAGTTGTATGCGGTAAGCGTAAGGTTCGCCATGCTGTTCAGCCACCTTGCGTGGATTTCTGCGAAGTCGTCGCCCAAATCCTGCTGCCAGCTTGTCGAAAGCGTCTGGGGCATGATGTGCTCAATGCTGAAAGACTCGTCGCGAAGGTTGTCGACAACGTTGACCCTCTCCAGGCTGTCTCCGTTTTCAAGACGATCGAAGAGATAGTACTTGTAACCCGCGATCCTGTAGAAGTCCCTCTTTTCGAACGCCTGCATGAACTCGTCGTCATCTGGGAAATGTCCGCTGCCCTCCTTGGAGAGGAGAACCTTGTTCAACACGTCAGGATACGAACCGCCGTCCTTGACGCCTCTCAGGACCTCGCTGTGCAGGGTCTCGAAGACCTTGTTGAGAGCATTGGTGGGAACCTTGCAGACCCAGCGCCTGAAAAGGTAGGTCTCGACGGATTTGAGCGCCTCGATCACCTGCTGGTCGCTGATTTCTCCACAGCATCTGTATTCGAACAGATTCAGAGTGAACGGGTTCATGACGCTCATGTCCAGCAGAATAAGTCGCCTCAAAACCGCATCGAGCCTATGGTTTCCGGAATCGGCTGCGTTGATCGCCTTGTAATGCTTTGAGTACTTAAGAAGCTCCTCAAGCAGGACTTTCGTATCGAACACTTCCGCTTTTACATAGTCCTTGAACACGGAATAGACCCTCTTGATTGCGGGGGTCTTCCTGCGGACGGCAGCAAGCCAATCGCGAGCAAAGGAGCTTACGTCGTAGCCGGTGTTCTTCTCGATCTCGTTCCAGTACTGCTCGTAGTATTCCTCCTGCATTTGGACATCGAGGCCCATAAGGATGAAGTTGCGGATCTTATCGCCCTCGTTGAGGTCGAGGCCTGTTGAGTTGAGGCTTTCGAAGATTCGCTGGGCGTCGTCCTCTTTGTCGAGCTTGATGTCGATGATCATCAGGCGCTCAATGGCGTCGCGCAGCTGGTCGGCTGTTAGCTCTGTCTTGTCGATTCGGCCGCAGAAATAGATGAAATTCTGGGTTACGTTGGAGTCCTGGATGAACTTCTCTGGGTCGGCGGAGTAGATCGCCTCAAAGGCGGCCTGGTCGTCCTTGATGAGCTTCAGCTTCAGCTTTCGCTCGGACTTATGCCATTTGTCGATGAGATATTCCTCGTTGATCATGTCGGCCAGATTGTCGTCCTCGGAGGCGATGGCGCCTTCCCTGAGCTTGCTCACAAGCGCAAGGAGAAGTAGGTAAGATGTGGTGATCCTTTGCTGGCCATCGATGACGATGCGTGTGTCGGGGCCATCTGCCTTGGAGACGATGCTTCCAAAGAAATGACTCTCTACGCCTTCGGAAATGACATCCTCGAGGTCGTCGAACAATTGCTTGCAGTTTTCGATCTTCCAGTCGTAGTTGCGCTGATAGACGGGGATTACGAACCTGGTCTTTGTACCCTCGAGAAGATTCAATAAATATCGTTCTTCGCCTTTCATCTGCTACTCCTAGATAATCTTTGCTAAACGCGGGAGCGAGTCAAATCCCCAGCTTCTTCCAATAACCTGATAGGAATTTTGATATTTAGAATTGTTTCTGTCGTTGCACCAAATCCTGTAAACCAAGGCTTCGAGGAGTTCGTGCCTTGCACCTACCTTGTCTTCGTCGGAAGGAGTCTTTCCCTCCTCGAACTTTATATACGACCCCCATGTTGCATCCATGAAATCCATCGCCGCTTCGCTTTTAGAGAACGCATGATAAAGAGGCTCAATTTCAAATTTCTGAACCACGGAGGCAAACGCGTCGGCGTCAAATACTTTCAAGGCGAGCATAATCGGGACCAGGCCGGCATCGGCAAACGCTCGAACCCAGTCGTTTTCAAATCCATCGCGGTTCTCCAATACTAAAGGGCGAACTCTGAAAAGCTCAGTCAGATACCTGTTGGCGTCCCTCATCGTCATTCCGTATGCTTCTGCAAGCTCATACGCAATTACGTCAAAGCGGTTGGAGGTTTTTATGAAACCGTTCGCTTCTAGCTGCTTAAAGCTATCGACCTTTCTTAGAGGGATAGTCAGATCGTAGAAACGCGACAAGTAACGTCGACCGTCAAAACCTTGCCCATACATTCCTTCAACAACATGTGATAGTTGATTGGCGTTGACCGAATACACGATGATTACTCGATCATCTGTAAACAGATTCTTCAACTGCTCGAGCACCTTCATTGCAAAAGAAGGACGGCAACGATCGAGCTCATCGACAATGAGAAGCAATGTGTTGGCTTTTTCGGGGAGAACTACATCCACCAGGTTTGAAACAGAGGACCTTAGCGTCTCTCTGTCACGATAAGCCTGGATTAAATCTCTGCCCGAAAAAGCGTCTCTTAAAGAGCTGGCTCCGCCATGTCCAAAGACCCCCAATATGGCGTCGAGTGTTCTGGCAATCTTTTCACCAGCTTCGGTGTCGCTGCGAAAAGAGGCGCATGCATCGCCTTGGAGGGCTATAGATGCTGCAATCGAGGGCAGAGGATCATCCCAATGGTCATTTTCCCAAGCGTTGTAGTATACGGGCAAGAAGCTGTTCAGCTCCGTATAGGGTGCAAGCTCGCAATTGTTGTCAAGCAATCCGTCGAGGTCTCCGTGAGACTCAAGAGAAGGATTAACCTCTTCAAGGATGCAGGCCACCTGTCTAACGAAGAATGTCTTCCCGCTTCCCCAATCGGCGTCGACGAACAGGGAAAACCCGCCTTCGATGGATTTGAGTATCCCGGCAAACTCGGCGAGATCTCCATTCCTCCCGAGGGCGTCGTTATGCAGCAGTTTAACAAGGATGTCGCGTGTAGGTGCTGAATCGATTCTTCGCATGTTACTTAACCTAATCCCACTCAATAGTTAGAAACTATCTCCAGTTCGTTCCAGTTTGCCTCAGTTTGTCCCACTTGCATCCAGTCTCAAAAAATGCCGCGAATCCATGGGTCAAATCTGGGTCACGGGTTTCGGGGCGGGGCAGGGCGCTTTCGTGGGTCACAGTGGGTCACGAAAGCTGGCGAGTGGGCTCTCAAGGTGTTTTGATTGCATGGCAAGAGAGAAGCAGCAGGCAGGCCCCGTTCCTGCTGCGCGCTTTCCCCAGGCCGGCGCCGCCCGTCCGCTTCCGCCCGAGTCTACCGGGCGTCTTCGATCCTGGCGACGAATTCATTGGCCCACCGAATCGCCTCGTCAACATTCTGGAGCACGGGCAGCCCCTCTGCGAGGGCGGCGTACATCTCATCCCATCCCTTTCGCTTGGCAATGGCCGGCGGCCAGGCCTGCGCCCGCCTGTAGGAGAAAAGCCTCCGGCAGGCGGCCCTCGCAGCCGTAAGGTCAACCTCGGCTCTGGCGTCGATCAGCTGCAGGTCGATGAGATCGCGGGCCCGATCGCCCGGGCCGGAGACAGCGTGGAGCTTCTGGGCGATCTGGTGGTCGAGCGGCATGAGGGGAGCCCTGCCGGGCGCGGGGAATCCCATCGCCTCGAAGAGCTCGCCGGCGTCCGCCAGCTCGGCCCAGTCTGGCGCGTCGGCGTCGCCTATCTCGTTGTGACCGACCTCGAGCGGCACCGTGCACCAGGGTTTCCCGAGGTAGTCCAGCTTGACGTCGTACGGCTGCATGACGTACTGCTCGGGGATCCCATCGGGCGAGGCCGGGTCCTTTTCTACCACGCGGCCGGAGAACCCCTCCCAGCCGGAGCGGAGCCTCGAGTCGAGCTGGGCGGCGTAGGCCGCGGGATCGGTCGCCGTGGCGGTGTCCAGGTCCGTGGTGAACCGCGTGTTCTCCTCGCCGAAGCGCATCTTGAGCGCGCTGCCGCCCTTGACTACCCCGTCGGGGAGCATGCTCGCCACGATCGCGTTCGCCATCACGGTGCGCGCCCTCACGAAGTCCTGGGGCGCGCCCCCGCAGAGCCTGCGTATCGCGTCGTCGAGATGGCGCATGCTGTTGGGCCTCTTCACCGGGCTATCTCCTCCTTGATCCGCTCTTCCTCCTCTTTGGTGATGTAGCCGCGCGCGAGCGCCTCGCACGCGGCCTCGACGGCCCGGTCGGCCCCCATGGTCTTCGAGGCTGCCGCGATGGCGGCCGGCAAGGGCTGGCAGGCGACGCCCTCCAGGTAGACGGGGGCCGTCCCGCCCATTCGCTCCAAGGTGACCCCGGGGCCCAGATTGCGCCGGCAGCGCCTCGGCGACGCGAGGCGCATTTTGGCAGGGTCCGTCGGCGCTAGCCCCAGCAGCGCCACGACCGACTCTCCGCAGAGGAAGGCCCCTTCGCCCGCCGCCTTCACGGCGATGGCATAGGGCGCCTGCGGCTGCGATGGCCAAATGGGCATGCGGTACACGCCGCGCGCGACGCGCACGAGCTTCCCCAGCTTTTCTTGCTGGACCATCTCCGCCCTGGACATGCCGAGCTCGGCCGCCTCGGCAGAGGTGATCAGGCCGAAGTCGTCTACCGCCTCGTATATGTCGTCGATTTTAGCCATGCCGAAAGTATAGCGTATTTACTATACTTATGACCTATCAAAAGTATGCAACCACGAGATGGCGGCTGGCGTAGCCGCAAGGGCGCTGCGGCGGCCGACGCGATGGGCAGGTGCGCTGCTTTTCCATGCTCTCGCTGCCTCGCTCGACGGCGGTCCTTGCGGTGACCTCGAAGGGTATCCTCTGCTCCCTCGCGGCCTGCTTGAGGAACATGTTGATCGCCTGGGTGGTGCTTATGCCGAGCTTTGAGAACAGCTTCGCCGCGTCGTCCCTCGTCTGCCTCTCCATGCGTACGGTGACGTTGACCGTCTCCATGCGGACCTCCCTGCCTCGTGTGTGCGCAATACGGCGATTGTACGCGCGGCAGGCGGTCTGTTCCTGGAATCCGTCATGGCGTGACGGATATCCGTCACGTGGCGACCGGGAATATGCCGTGACCCGCTCCCATACGCAAAGATAGCACCCATGATGCAGTGCGCCATGGGTGCTATCTAGGATGTCATGCACGTATGTTGCGCGTATTCCCGTTATTCCCACTCGATCGTCGCGGGCGGCTTACTCGTGATGTCGTACGCCACGCGGTTCACGCCCGGCACCTCGGCCACGATGCGGCCGGAGATGCGCGCAAGCACCTCGTAGGGCAGCTTGGCCCAGTCGGCCGTCATGGCGTCGGAGCTCTCCACCGCGCGCAGGATGATCGGCCGCGCGTAGGTGCGCTCGTCGCCCATGACGCCCACGGACTTGATGTCCGGGAGCACGGCGAAGTACTGCCAGCAGGAATGCTCGCTGTTGCGCTCGCCCGTCACCTCGAAGAGGCGCGCGTTGTAGGCATCGAGCTCCTCGCGCACGATGGCGTCGGCGTCCTTCAGGATCGCAAGCTTCTCGGGGCTCACGGCACCGATGATGCGGATGGCCAGGCCCGGACCCGGGAACGGCTGACGGAAGACGATGTGCTCGGGCAGGCCCAGCGTCAGGCCGAGCGCGCGCACCTCGTCCTTGAAGAAGTGGTCGAGCGGCTCGATGAGGTCGAAGTGCACGCCCTCGGGGAACGGGATCAGGTTGTGGTGGCTCTTGATGGTGCTCGCCTTGCCGCCCGTCTTGCGCGCGCCACTCTCGATGATATCCGGGTAGATGGTGCCCTGCGCGAGGTACTTCACCGGACGCCCGTCGGTCTCGAGCTGCTGGGCAACGGCGAAGAACTCCTTCCAGAACTGCGTGCCGATGATCCGGCGCTTCTCCTCCGGCTCCGTCACGCCGTCCAGCAGCGCGGCATAGCGGTCCTCGGCGTGCACGTGGATGAAATCGACGTCGAACTGCTTGGTGAAGACCTCCTCCACCTGCTCCGGCTCGTTCTTACGCAGCAGGCCGTGATTCACAAACACGCAGGTCAGCTGCTTGCCAATGGCGCGCGAGCAGAGCGCAGCCACCACGGAGGAGTCCACGCCGCCGGAGAGCGCCAGGATCACGCGGTCCTCGCCCACCTGCTCGCGGATGGCGGCGGTCATGCTCTCGGCCAGGTTGTCCATAGTCCACGTGGGCTCGAGCCCGCAAATGTCGAACAGGAAGTTGCTGAGCATCTGCTGACCGTGCTCGGTGTGCTTGACCTCGGGGTGGAACTGCGTGGAGTACAGCTTCTTCTCCGAGCACTCCATGGCGGCCACAGGACACACGTCGGTGGAGGCGGTCACGGTGAAGCCCTCGGGCGCGCGCGTCACGCTGTCGCGGTGGCTCATCCACACCGTCTGCTCCATGGGCGTGGCATTGAAGAGCGCCGAGCCGCCGTCGCGGGTGAGCTTGGCGGGACCGTACTCGCCCACCTCGGAGTGAGAGACCTCGCCGCCAAGCGCCACGGCCATGGTCTGGTGGCCATAGCAGAAGCCCAGCACGGGCACGCCCAGGTTCAGCACCTCGGGGTCGATCTTGGGGGCATCCTCGGCATAGACGCTCGCCGGACCGCCGGACAGGATGATGGCGCTCGGACCCTCAGCGGCAATCTCGGCCGCGGTTGCGTCACACGGCATGATCTCGGAGTAGACGTGCAGGTCGCGCACGCGGCGGGCAATAAGCTGGCCGTACTGGGCGCCAAAGTCGAGAACGATGACCTTCTGCTGGGCGGCGTTTGCCATGAATCCTCCAGGGGACGCGTTGGAAACGTAAGGCCGCGGCCTGCGGCCAGTGCTTAATCATACGACAAGGAATGAGCGGGCACGAAGCCCAAACCAGCCTGATAACGCCCTTGTATCGCGTTGTTCCTGTGGACGTTGGCCCGCAAAAGCGCAGATGTGGCATCACGCGCGTTTGCTCAGCTTACTATAAGGCTTCATGGATTGGTGCCACGCGAGCCCCGCATCTCTCATTTGGGCGAGGGTCGCTGCGCAAAAACGTCAAACGCCACACCCGCCGCACGGCGGATACGAACGACCAAAGACGCAAGGAGCTGGAATGCCTAAACGCAAGGCGGCCACCAAGGAACAGGATAGCGCAAACACCTCGGCCGAGGAGTACTCACGTTCGAGCTCCGTCGACCGCTATTCGAGTGCCCGCAAGAAGCGCGGACGCCGCGGGGGGCTCAAGATCTTCCTGGCCGTCCTCGTCGCGGCCTTCGTTGCCATGGGCGGCGTGGCCCTCGCCTACTTCTCCAACATCAACAGCAACCTCACCAAGGGCATCGACTCCGCCCTGCGCGGTACGCTCAAGGAGACTCAGGCGGGAGAACCGTTCTACATGCTGCTTCTGGGCATCGACAAGAACCATGACCGCGTTGAGAGCTCCGAGTACGGCGCCAACGACTCCGCCTACCGCACCGATACCATCATCCTCGCCCGCATCGACCCCACGGACAAGCAGGTGACACTCGTCTCCATCCACCGCGACACGCTCGTGGACTTTGGCTCCGACGGCGGCAAGGAGAAGATCAACGCGTCCTACTCTATCGGCGCGGCCAAGCAGGAGGCCGGCGAGGACACGAGTGGCGCCGCCTACACGGTGCAGACCATCTCCAAGTTTGCCGGCGTACCCATCTCGCACTACGCCGAGATTGACTTTGACCAGTTCTGCAACATCGTAGACACCATCGGCGGCATCGAGGTCAACGTTCCCGTGGACGTCTATGACCCCGAGTACACCGGTGCCGACATCAAGGCCGGCTGGCAGACCCTCAACGGCGACAACGCGCTCAAGCTTTGCCGCGCCCGCCACGCCTACGACAAGTACGGCGACGGCGACGTCTACCGCGCCGCCAACCAGCGCATGGTCATCGGCACCATCCTCAAGAAAATCCTTCAGAGCGACATCGGCACCATTACCAATAGCGTCAACACCCTCTCCAGCAGCGTTACCACGGACCTCTCCGTAACCGACATCCTTACGCTGGCCACGCAGTTCCAGGGCTTCGACATGGCCAAGGACCTCTACTCCGGCATGGAACCCACGGATTCCAAGTACGTCAACAACACGTGGTACGAGATTTGCCAGACCAGCGCCTGGCAGAAGATGATGAAGCGCGTGAACCAGGGCCTCTCCCCGTACGAGAGCGAGAACGAGGACACCACCCTCGGCTTCGCCGGCTCCGGCACCGCCACCAAGAACGAGGGCGCCTCCACCACCTCCAGCTCCACCACCGGCGGCTCCTCTGACGCCGAGACCGACTACTCCGGCACCGTGGAGGTCCTGAACGGCGCCGGCGTCTCCGGCCTTGCCGGCCGCGTGGCCTCCACGCTCAACAGCAAGGGCTTCGAGGCCACGAGCGGCACGGCCGACAGCTACGACTACTCCACCACCCGCATCATCTACGTGGGCGAGGAGAACAAGGCCAAGGCGCAGGCCGTTGCAGACACGCTTGGCCTTAGCACCGTCAAGAAAGACGACGGAACCCACGCCGGCGAGGCCAACGTGGTCGTGGTGCTTGGCGCCGACATGGCCGACGGCACCGTCGTCTCCAACAACTAGGTGCCCGCCATGGAGCCGCACCGTCAGAGACCCCAGGTCGTCTCGCGTCGCGAGGCGTCCGACGTCAACCGCTACCGCCAGATGCGCCAGGACCGCGAGGGCCGCCATTCCGCCGTCGTTGGCCCGCGGCGGCGCGCCAACGACGGATACGGGCCAATGCGCGGCGGCAACGCCGGAGGTGGCGGGCGTGGTCTCAAAATCCTTGGTGGCGTGCTCGTGGCCCTGCTCGTTGCTATCGTGGGCTTCACCTTCGTGGTGAGCGGCAAGCTCGGCTCTGGCATTGACGCCGAGACGCGCGCCGCGCTCACCCCCAGCCTGCCTGGCAAGCCCTTCTACATGCTGCTCGTGGGCACCGATAAGTCTGCGGAGCGCGAGGCCACAGACGCCACGGGCGGAACCTACCGCACGGACTCCATCATCCTCGCCCGCATCGACCCTCTGGGCGCCAAGCTCACGCTCGTCTCCATTCAGCGCGACACGCTCGTGGACCTTGGTAACGATTACGGCAAGCAGAAGATCAATGCCTCTTACACCTTTGGCGGTGCTCCCCTGCTCATCAAGACCGTCTCCGAGCTGGCTGGCGTCCCCATCTCCCATTACGCCGAAATAGACTTCGACAGCTTTACGAGCGTGGTTGACGCCATCGGCGGCATCACGGTCAACGTGCCCATCGACCTCGACGATGACCTGGCAGGCCTGCACATCAGCGCCGGCGAGCAGACCATCGATGGCGCTACGGCCCTCGCCCTCTGCCGAGCGCGCCACGCCTACGACGCCTATGGCGCCGGCGACTACTACCGCACGGCCAACCAGCGCATGGTGCTGGGCGCCATTCTCAAGAAGGCGCTCTCCGGCAACCCAGCCTCCCTGCTGGCGACCATCAACGCCGCCGGAGACTCCGTGAGCACCACGCTCTCCGGCTTCGACATCCTGCTGCTGGGCATCAGGTTCCTTGGCTTCGACATGAGCAAGGACCTCATGAGTGGCCTCGAGCCCACCACGAGCTCCTACATCAACGGCACGTGGTACGAGCTGCTGGACACCACCTCCTGGCAGGCCATGATGAGCCGCGTCGACCGTGGTCTCTCCCCCTATGCCAGCGCCTCCGACGATCCCACCGCCAAGCTAGCCGGCAACACCGGCGCCATCTCAAACTAACGGGCGGCGGCTCCGGGAGCCTAGGGCGAGGCGATGGGGGCCCAAAACAGCGGAAGGGCGCTGTCCGATATCCCGAAGTGAGGGGCTAAGGGACTTTGCGAAGCAAAGTGACCCCGAGCGTAGGGATATCGGGCGGCGCCCGTCAGGTTGATTCGGCTCGAACTACACGTTGAATCGGAAGTGCATCACGTCGCCGTCCTGCACGATGTAGTCCTTGCCCTCCATTCGAAGCTTGCCGGCCTCGCGCGCGCCCTTCTCGCCGCCAAGCGACACGTAGTCATCGTACGAAATGACCTCGGCCTTGATGAAGCCGCGCTCAAAGTCGGAGTGGATGACGCCGGCCGCCTGCGGGGCCGTGGCACCCACGTGCACGGTCCACGCCTTGACCTCCATCTCGCCAGCCGTGAAATAGCTCTGCAGGCCAAGCGTCTTGTACGCGGCACGCGCGAGCACGTCCAGGCCACTCGCCTCGAGGCCCAGGTCGGCCAGGTACTCGGCCGCCTCCTCGGCATCGAGCTCGGAGAGCTCCGCCTCTACCTTGGCGCAGATAGGCAGCGGGGTGATGCCGTCGATGGGCGTAAGCTCCTTGCCCAGGGCATCCTCGTCCACGTTGGCCACGTAGATGATGGGCTTGAGCGTCAGCAGGAAGAGCTCCTTGGCGGCCGCGCGCTCGTCGTCGGTCATGTCCATCGTAGCGGCGCGGTTGCCGTCATTCAGCCACTCGAGCAGACGCTTGGCAATCTCGAACTTAGGCATGAGCTCCTTGTCGCGCTTGGCCTCCTTCTCGAGCTTGGGAAGCTGCTTCTCGAGGGTCTGGATATCGGCCAGGATGAGCTCGGTCTTGATGGTCTCGGCATCGCTCGCCGGGTCAACGAACTCGTCGGAGCGATTGACCTCGCGCATGACGTTGGGGTCGGTGAAGTAGCGAACAACCTCACAGATCGCATCGGTCTCTCGGATGTTGGCCAGGAACTGGTTGCCGAGGCCCTCGCCCGCGCTCGCGCCCTTTACGAGGCCGGCGATGTCCACGAACTCCACCGTAGCCGGCACGATTCGACCAGGGTTCACGATGTCAGCGAGCTTCTGAAGGCGACCATCCGGCACATCCACGATGCCCACGTTGGGGTCAATGGTGGCAAACGGATAGTTGGCCGCAAGGCCGCCCTTCTTGGTGAGGGCCGTGAAGAGGGTCGACTTGCCAACATTGGGCAGGCCAACGATGCCGATGGAGAGAGCCACGGTAGTTCCTTTCGTACTGGTTTTTGCACACCGAGCATACCGCCCGGGAGGGTCGCTGAGAGCCAGGAGGGGGAATTACGCCCCGCACCTTGAGAGTTTGGACAAACATGGGGTCTGGCGTGTAGGCCAGGCGGCAGTGGCGGGCCCGCGCACGGGCCCGCTACTTGTCGAGCTTCTCGAGGAAGTCAAGCCCCTTCTTGAGCTGGGCCATGCCCTCCTTCTTGAGGCGGGCAACCTCTGCCTTCTGCTGTGCCTCGCGCTTCTTGCGCTCGACCTCCTCCTTGTCGGGCACCACCAGCTCGGCGGCATCGTAGCGCTCATAGGTGAGAGCACCCTCCTTGCAGGCCTTGAGGCAGGCCCCACATTCGACGCAGTAGGCAGACTCGACCTTGAAGAAGGCGCCATCCGTGATCTCGCAGGCACGCGAGGGGCAGGCATCGGCACAGGCGCCACACAGGTTGCAGCGCGCCGGGTCGCACACCGGGCGCTGGGGCTTGAGGCGCACCGCATACTTGGGATGCTTCTGGAGGGTCGTCAGCATCAGCTGCCTGCGCTGCATGAGCACGCGCCGGCGATGCGTCACCGTAGGCGTGGTCTCGCCCTCAAGCACGCGGGTGATGGCGTTAATGCGGCGCGTGTTCTCGTCCAGCACGCGAGTAATCGAGCGTGCCACGGCAACGGCAGGGTTCACCGTGCCAAGCGCGGCTATGCCCTGCTTGGCGATGCTGTCTAGGAACTCCTTGCGCTCGAAGGCATGGTTCTTGGTGTGGTCGAGGTCGTGCTCGCTCACCTCGAGGCCCATACCCTTGCCAGCCCACTCCTCCGCCTGGCCGATGGACTCCGCCAGCGTGTCCTCGCCCGTCGTGTTGCGGCAGCGGTCGCAGATGCCAAGCGGCAGATAGACCGAGACATTGGGGTAATCGGAGAGGATTGCGTACCAGACCTCCGGCGGCACCGCGCCCACGCAGGGCAACACCACCTCGTTGCCCGCAGGAATGTGCCCGAGCGCGCGCGTGCAGGTGACGTAGGCGCGCTCGAATGCCGTGGCCGCGCGGGCAATGCGCTCGTAGAGTTTGCGGGGCGTGATCTGGGCTGCCGTAAAGCACTCGCCAGGGCAGACGCTCGAGCACAGGCCGCACTTGCGACACGCATCCGAGATGTCGATGTAGCCTTCGGTGAGGTCGACCGCCTTGACGGGACACACGTCCACGCACTTGGTGCACATGGAGAGGTCTTTGGACTGACAGCTCATGCACGAGGAGACATTGGCGCGCGGGCGCTGCTTGTAGTCCGCCGGGTTCCAGGTCTGCACCTCGTCAGGATTTGCCGCAAGGGCATTCGCGACATCGTTGACCGGGTTGGAGAGCGCCTGCCAATCGCTCTTGATGTCGATGAGCTCGTCGATGAAGTCGCGCTTCTCAGCCATGTCTCTCCTTCGGGCAACAAGCTTGCCTTTGCCACCGGCGCTAACGTGCGGCAAGATGCCACACGCGCCTCGCGCCACCTTCCCCGAGCGACGCAAGCTTTTATTGTACCCGCCTTACATAACGAGACGGACGGTGCCGACCGCACTCACGCAGTCGGCACCGTCCGTCATCAATCGTTCAGCACGCCCGACCCTGGCGTATCGCGCAACGAGCGCGTCCTCAACAGCGATTACCAGGCATAAAGCCCGCCACGAGGAGAGTCTGGCCAGCAGGCTATGCAGCACCAAGTGCTCCGCAGCCTCGTCGTAGGTCCCTAGGCAAACTGCGCGACGGCACCCGCAACCGTGGGCACCACGCGGGCGTCCAGCACGTCGGGAAGGATGTGCTCCTCGGAGAGCTCGCCAGCAAGCTCGGCCAGGGCATCCGCCACGGCCAGCTCAATCTGGGGCGTGAGGCGGGAGACGCCAGAGCCCACAAGCCCGCGCCCCATGCCCGGGAACACAAGAATGTTGTTCACCTGGTTGGGATACTTGCTGGAGCCCGTGGCGGTAATGCGGGCGCCGGCGGCCTTCGCCAGGGCAGGCTCAATCTCGGGCACGGGGTTGGCCAGGGCCATGACGATGGAGTCCTTGGCCATGGTTGAGACGTACTCGGCCGGGAGCGCGCCACCTTCGGAGACACCCACGAAGACATCGGCGCCGTCCATGGCTTCGGCAAACGAGCCGGCCTTGACGCTCGGCTTGAGGGAGGCCGCCAGCTCGCGCTGGTACTCGTTGGCCCACTCGGTGTCAGCCGTGATGACGCCCTCGCGGTCCACGAGGGTAATGTCCTTGATGCCGGCCGCGGCAAAGAGCCTGCCCGTGGCCACGCCCGCGGCCCCCACGCCACAAACGACGACACGCAGTCCCTCAAGCCCCTTGTCCACCAGCTTGGCAGCATTCTTGAGGGCCGCGAGCGCCACGATGGCGCTGCCCTCCTGGTCATCGTGATAGACGGGAATCTCAAGGGTCTCGGCCAGGCGGCGCTCAACCTCAAAGCAGCGCGGAGCGGCGATGTCCTCGAGATGAATCATGGCAAAGGAACCGGAGATGCTCTCGATGGTACGAACGAGCTCATCGGTGTCCCATGGATCCACCGTCATGGGGAAGGCGTCCGTGCCGCCGAGGCTCTTGTGCAGCAGCGCCTTAGCCTCCACAACGGGCAGACCGCCCGCGGGGCCAATGTTGCCGAGGACGAGCACCGCGGAACCATCCGTAATGACACCAATGGTGCGGCCGCTCGAGGTGTAGAGGCGCTGGAGCTCGGGGGCCTGGGCAAGTAGCTCCGCCACCTCGGAGACGCCCGGCGTGTACAGGCGCGCCAGGTCTTCCTTGGAACGAATGGGAACCTCCGGCGTGATAGAAAGCACGCCATCGCCCTTTGCGTACATCTCCAGGGTCTCACTACGCTCCGCCATCATCAGATTCCTCACTCGAGCCCGCACAACCGATGGCCCCATCATGCCGCATGAAGACCCCCGAATTGGCTCGCGCTCCCAAACCTGACCACACCCAAAACACTAGCCACAACCTAGGAGTTCTCCACACCCAACCACAAGGTCGAAGCCGTACGCATGGCGGCCATAGACAGCAAGGGCCCCAGCCCCGCGCCCGGCAATCAAACGCAAGGCGGCCGCAACCATCCCCAACAAGGTCGAAGCCGCACGCATGGCGACCCCAGACGGCAAGAGGCCCCAGCCCCGCACCCGGCAATCAAACGCAAGGGGCCCGGCGCGAACCAGGGGGGGGTAAGGGACTTGCGAAGCAAGTGACCTTCCCCGAGGTTCACGCCGGACCGCCGGCGAAATCACCACGGGCGCGAGACCGGGGCCTCGCAGGTAGCTAAGCCTCTATCGGACTTAGTACATTCCGCCACCCTGGCCGCCCTGGGCAGCCGCCGCGGAGATGGCCTCCTCGATGGTGGTGTCCTTGGGCTCGTCGGTGACCGTGGCCTCGGTGATGAGGATCAGAGAGGCAACGGAAGCGGCGTTCTGGAGCGTGGTGCGGGTGACCTTGACCGGGTCGAGCACGCCCATCTCGATCATGTTGCCCCACTCGCCGTTGGCGGAGTTCAGGCCCTCGCCGGCAGGCAGGCCCTTGATCTTCTCGACCACGACGGAGCCCTCATAGCCAGCGTTCTCGGCAATCTTCTTGACCGGGGCAACGAGCGCCTTGCGGACGATCTCGACGCCGATCTTCTCCTCGTCGGTGGCCTCAACCTTGTCGAGCACCGGCAGGGCCTCCAGGAAGGCCACGCCGCCGCCGGCGACGATGCCCTCCTCAACAGCCGCGCGGGTGGCCTGCAGGGCGTCCTCGATGCGGTGCTTGATCTCCTTGAGCTCGACCTCGGTGGCAGCGCCAACCTTGATGACAGCCACGCCGCCGGCCAGCTTGGCAAGACGCTCCTGGAGCTTCTCACGGTCGAAGTCGGAGTCGGTGTGCTCAATCTCGCCCTTGATCTGGGCAACACGCTCGTCGATGGCCTCCTTGGAGCCGGCACCGGAGACGATGGTGGTGTTGTCCTTGGTGATCTTCACACTCTTGGCGCGGCCGAGCATCTCGGCGGTGGTGTCGGAGAGCTTGATGCCAAGCTCCTCCATGGCAACCTGGCCACCGGTGAGGACGGCGATGTCCTCAAGCATGCGCTTACGACGATCACCATAGCCAGGGGCCTTCACGGCGGCAATCTTCAGCGTGCCACGGAGCTTGTTGAGAATCAGGGTAGCCAGGGCCTCGCCTTCGACGTCCTCGGCGATGATGAGCAGCGAGGAGCCAGACTTCTGAACGGCCTCGAGCACCGGCAGGATGTCCTGGATGTTGGAGACCTTCTGGTCGGTCATGAGGATGTAGGGGTTGTCGAGCTCGGCAACCATGGCGGAGTTGTCCGTGGCGAAGTACGGGGAGATGTAGCCCTTGTCGAACTGCATGCCCTCGACCGTGTCGACGGAGATGCCGAAGTTGGTCTTGTCCTCGTCGACGGTGATGACGCCGTCCTTGCCAACGACCTCCATGGCGTCGGAGATCTTCTGGCCAACCTGCGGATCAGAGGCGGAGATGGTGCCAACGGAGGCAATCTGCTCCTTGGTGTCGACGGTCTTGGCGACGGCCTTCATGGAGTCGACGACGGCGCTGACGGCCTTGTCGACGCCACGACGGATAGCCAGAGGGTCGGCGCCAGCGGCAACATTGCGCAGGCCCTCGTTCACGATAACCTGAGCGAGCAGCGTGGCGGTGGTGGTGCCGTCACCCACGGTGTCGTTGGTCTTGGTGGCGACCTCCTTCACCAGCTGGGCACCCATGTTCTCGACCTTGTCCTTGAGCTCGATCTCCTTGGCAACGGAGACGCCATCGTTGGTGATGGTGGGTGCGCCGTAGGAGCGCTCGAGGGCAACGTAGCGGCCCTTGGGGCCCATGGTGGCGGTGACGGCGTCGGCCAGGGTGTTGACGCCCTTGGCAATCTTGGCGCGAGCGTCGGTGCCGAACGAAATGTTCTTAGCCATTGGGTTGGCTTCCTTTCATGCTGTGCGCGCGGGCGGCCGAGTCAGAGTCACGCCGCGCGACGACTAATTCAAAGAAACGCGGGCAGAGCCCGCAGGGTCACTAGGCCTCGATGACGGCGTAGATGTCATCGGCGCGGAGCAGCAGGTAATCCTCGCCGTCGAGCTTGACCTCATTGCCGCCAAACTTGCCGTAGTAGACCTCGTCGCCCACCTTGACATCCGGAACGATGCGCTCGCCCTTGTCGTTGAGCTTGCCAGCGCCAACGGCGATGACCTCGCCCTTCTGCGGCTTCTCCTGGGCACCACTGGAGATGTAGAGACCGGTAGCGGTCTTCTCCTCCTTGGGAGCGGGCTTAACGAGAACGCGGTCTCCAAGCGGCTTAAGCGTCATATCGATGAACCTCCTTCTCGGGCGCCCCGTGCGGGTCCTTGCGGTGAATCGCACGCGAGCGCGACTGACGCGGGCTCAACGCCGCGCGCCATCTGCTAACGCTTGGAATAGTACCCAGCGCTCCGCGATATAACAACGGGAAATGAAAAAATCTTCTGTCTTCACGCTTAGATTTTGTGATGCCCCAAAGAGCAGGGGATATGAGTCCCCTACCTGCGCACCCTCTGCGGCACGGGACGCACAGGCTTCTCCGCCGCCGTGTCCCCGCCCATCACCGAAAGCACGCCCCAAAGAAACACCCATAAGAAGGGCGGGTTATTAGGCGGCCCCGCCGCGGCCACAACCCTGCTTGGCTACCCCGCCAACCCGTCGAGCTCCTTTTGCCAGAGCGCGCACACGGCGTCGCTTGGCATGCGTAGGTCGCCGCGCGGGCTCACGGCCACGGTGCCCACCTTGGGCCCGTCCGGCAGGCAGCTGCGCTTGAACTGCTGCGAGAAGAAGCGCCAGTAGAACTTCCGGAGCCACTTCATGATGGTCTCGGCGTCATAGGTGCCAACCTGCGTGCCGTCGGGAGCGTGCTGGGTGGCATCGGCGGATTCCGAGCCCGCCGCAGCGGCATCCCCGCTCGCCTGCTCGCCCTTGCCGCTCGTCTGCTCGCCCCCGCATCCGGCCACAGCGTCCGAATACCTCCCGCCAAACGCCACGAGCGCGAGGCGATAGACCTTCGCCGGCCCAAAGCCACAGCGCAGCACGTTGTAGAGGAAGAAGTCGTGCAGCTCGTACGGTCCCACGAGGTCCTCTGTCTTTTGCGCGATTTTGCCATCATCAGTCGCCGGCAGCAGCTCGGGCGAGACGGGCGTGTCGAGCACGTCGAGGAGCACGCGCCGCAGGGCATCGTCGCTGCCGTCTGCCACGCAACGAACGAGATGCCGCACGAGCGTCTTGGGCACGCCCGCGTTCACGCCGTACATGCTCATATGATCTGCGTTGTAGGTGGCCCAGCCCAGCGCCAGCTCGGACAAGTCGCCCGTGCCAACCACGAGACCGCCCTCCTGGTTGGCCACGTCCATGAGAATCTGCGTACGCTCGCGAGCCTGGGCGTTCTCGTAGGTCACGGAGCGATCCGCCTCGTCATGGCCAATGTCGGCAAAGTGCTGGCGCACCGCCGCAGCGATGGAAATCTCCCGCAGCTCGCAGCCAAGCGCCTCGCTCATGGCGAGCGCGTTGCCGTGCGTGCGGTCCGTCGTGCCAAATCCCGGCATCGTGATGGCAAGGATGCCCTTGCGAGAAAGCCCCAGCAGATCAAAGGCGCGCGCGGCAACGAGCAGCGCAAGCGTGGAGTCCAAGCCGCCCGACACGCCAATCGCCGCGCACTTGGAATGCGTGTGGGCGAGGCGCTTGGCAAGGCCGTGGGCCTGGATGGCAAGGATCTGCCGACAGCGCTCGTCGCGGCGGCGTGGGTCGCCGGGAACGAAGGGATGCGGGTCGACAAACCTGCCCGCAAGAGAGGTCTCGGCCACGCCGAGGTCAAAGTTGACAACCGCAAAGCCCTCCGCGGCAGGGTCCACGGAAAACGTGGACATGCGCCGGCGCTCCTCCGCGAGCAGTTGGAAGTCGACGACGGCACTGGCGCCAATCGCCCGACATGCGCCGTCCTCCGCAAGCGAGCCCCGCACAAGCGCCTCGTCTTCGAGCGGCTGCGCCTGGTCGAGCACACGGCCGTTCTCGCACACAAGATCGTGCCCACCAAACACGAGGTCCTGCGAGCTCTCGCCCCAGCCGGCACTCGCGTAGGCATAGGCGCAGACGAGCCGGGCGCTCGTGGAGCTCACGAGGCTCCGACGGTAATCCCCCTTGCCCACGAGCTCGTTGGACGCAGAGAGGTTGCAGACGAGCGTCGCGCCCGCCTGGGCGAGGGCCGTCGAGGGCGGGTTGGGCACCCACAGGTCCTCGCAGACCTCGACACCCACCACAAGCTGCGGCATCGTGGCGCAGCGGAACAGCTGGCGCGCGCCAAAGGGCACCTCCTGCCCGGCAAAGCTCGCGTACGTCACGGCCTCGGGACCGGCGCAGAAGTGCCGGCCCTCATAGAACTCGTTGTACGTTGGGATGTTGCGCTTGGGCACGAGACCGAGGATGCGACCCCGGCACACGACAGCGGCGCAGTTGTAGAGCTTGGCGCCCATGCGAACGGGCGCGCCCACGAGCAGAAGGGCGTCGACGTCCACCGTCTCCCGCGCAAAGCGGGCCACGCCCGCCTCGGCGGCGTCGAGCAAGGCATCCTGCCAGAACAGATCCTCGCAGGTATAGGCGGTTACCGCCAGCTCGGGCAGCACGATGACGTGGTCGCCGACCTCCGCGGCGGAGCGAGCCGCCGCAACGAGCTGGTCGACGTTGTGGTCGACGTCCGCCACGCGCACCGCCGTTGTCCATGCGCCAACCCGTACGAATCCATCCCGCATGACAGTCCCCTTGCTCGCGCAGCTCTCGTATTGCTAGCCAGTCTACAGGCTCATGTTCGGGTCTGCGTCCATGCGTGCGCCTGCCAGCTCCCCACGGTCGAACTTGCGCTTGGCAACGAGGGCGATCATGGCCGCGTTGTCCGTGCAGGCCGAGAGGGGCGGCACCGTCACACGCACGCCCATGCGGCCGAACTTGCGCTTGTACGCCTCTCGAAGCTGCGGGTTTGCCGCCACGCCGCCACCAACGCAGAAGTCCTTGGCGCCCGTCTGCTCAACGGCTTCCACGGCCTTTGCCACCTGCACGTCAATGACGGCAGCCTCGAAGCTCGCCGCGAGGTCGGGCAGGTTGATGGGACGGCCCGCACGGTTCTCGTTGTTGATGTAGGTGATCACGCTCGTCTTAAGGCCCGAGAGCGAGAAGCTGTAGTCACCGGAGTGCAGCATCGCGCGCGGGAAGTGGATGGCCTTGCGGTTGCCGCGCGCCGCGAGCTTGCTGATGACGGGGCCGCCGGGGTAGCCTAGGCCCAAGGCCTTGGCCACCTTGTCGAAGGCCTCCCCCACCGCATCGTCGATGGTCTCGCCCAGTACCTCGTAGCTGCCCCAGTCACGCACATGCACGAGCATGGTGTGCCCGCCAGAGACGAGGCTCGCCACAAAGGGCGGCTTGAGGTCCGGCGTCTCGAAGAGGTTGGCGAAGAGGTGCCCCTCAAGATGATTGACGCCAATGAGTGGCAGGTTGGCGCCGGCGGCGAGGCCCTTGGCGAAGGCGATGCCCACCACGAGCGCACCAACGAGGCCGGGGCCCTGCGTCACACCCACGGCCGCCAGGTCCGCCGGCACGAGCGTGTCCACGCCAAAGCGCGCGCCCGCCTGCGCCATGGCCTCCTCGTAGACGCCCACCACGGCCTCGGTGTGCTTGCGGCTTGCGATCTCGGGCACCACGCCGCCAAAGCGGGCGTGGAAGTCGATCTGGGTGGCAACGACGTTCGCAATGACCCCGCCGGCTCCGTCGATGATGGCCATGGCCGTCTCGTCGCAGCTGCTTTCGATGGCGAGGATGAGCGGACCCGCGGCCGCAATCGCAGATGACGCCTCCTCCGGCCGAGGTGCCACCCGGATGGGCCAGGGACGCACGGAGGCATGGGGGTCCGGCGTGTCGTGACGGCTCGGCGTCACGAGCGGCAGCCGCGCCTCCATGATGAGGGCATCGTGCCCTTGCCCATAGTAGTTGGGGCGACGGCCAACCTCGTGGTAGCCAAGCTTGGCATAGAGGTTCTGAGCGGGGGCATTGTCGGCGTCCACCTCAAGCGAGGAGGTGATGGCGCCCAGCATCTGACCGTCATAGGTCACGCGCGCCAGCAGGCGGCCCGCGATGCCCTCGCGGCGGCGCCCCTCGGCCACCGCCACGTTGGAGACCTGCACCTCGCCGCCGGCAAAGACGCCGCCGGCATAGCCAATGAGCTCGCCCTCGTCATGCGCGACCCACCAGATGTGACCAGGCTCCGCGAGATCGTCGGAGAAGAGGCGTTCGCTCCAGGGCGTGTGGTGCGTGGGCGCGAAGACCTCAGACTCAAGCGCCGCCGCCGCGGCAACGTCGTTCACGCTCATGGGACGAAGCTGCAGATGACGGTCTGCGAGCGCATCGTCGCAGCCGGTCACGGCAACCGTCTCAGGCTCCTTGAGGCCCAGGCGCTTGGCCTCGTTCTCCTCGGCGTCCGAAAGACGGGTATAGACGGGCAGCACGAGCGCCGGGTCTCCAGGCTGGACGTCGGAGCCGACGGCGGCGAGCTCGGCAGCATGGGCACGCAGCAGGCCCTCGCCCTTCGGGTGCCAGACGTCCTCGTCCGCGAAGCGCGCAAAGCCCGCCGCCTCAAACTGGGACCGGTACTTCTTGAGACCGTCGCCCGCGAGCGTAATGTCGGCGGCATCGGAGCGCCCCGCCCATGCGGCAACCGCCTCGGGCACCTTGGAAACCGTCTCCACCTCAAACAGGCGCTCGGGCCCGGCCTCGCCCACGCGATAGAGGCCCGGATAGACCTCGCGCCGCATGGCATCGTCCACCACGCCCACCAGGCCGCGAACGCCGGCGTGCCAGGCGCCCCAGGCAACCGCGTCGAGCGTGGAGGCACCAAAGAGCGGGCGCTCGAGCCCGCAGGCCAGGCCCTTGGCCGTGGCGATGCCGATGCGCACGCCCGTGAACGAACCGGGCCCGCGTCCCACAAGCACCGCGTCCACGTCGGCCATGGAGCGGCCGGCCCTCGCCAGCACCTCGGCGCAGACGCTCACCAGCTCCTCGTTGGCATGGCGACGGCACAGGCGGTCGCCCGCCGCCAGCACCTGTACGTCCGCGGCCGCCTGGCCGGGCGCGAGCTCCGCCAAGGCGCACGCAAGCATGTCAGTAGAGGTATCAATCGCAAGCACGAGCCGCGGCTTGCCGAGAGCGTCAGCCATCAATGTCCCTTCGCCTTGATTCAACGAGAGACAGTCTAACGCGACGCATGCCCCGGGCCCGTCAGAGGCCCAAGCCCCTAGAGCAACGCGCGTACCGCCGCCACAAACTCATCACCACGGGCATCGTGCGACACGAGCTCAATGTGACGGCGCGGCTCGCCGCCGACCTCGGCGGACTCGCCCTCGAGCCGCGTGACAAACACGTCCACACGCTCGTCGCCCAGCTCGTCCGCAAACTGCTCGCCCCACTCGAAGACGCAGGCGCCGTCGCCGCCCAGAACGTCCCAGACACCGGCGTCACCAAGCTCCTCCGAGTCGTGCAGGCGATAGAGGTCGAAGTGGTAGAGCGGTATGCGCCCGCCCTCGTGCACCGCCTCGAGCGCGAACGTGGGGCTCGTGACCTCGTCCGTTATGCCAAGGGCGCGGGCAATGCCCTTGGTAAGCTGCGTCTTGCCGGCACCAAGGTCGCCCGTGAGCACCAGCACGTCTCCCGCCTCGAGGGCGGCACCCAGAAGCTCGCCAAACGCCTGTGTCTGCTCGGCAGATGCCGAGGTGAGCTCAAGCCTATCGCTCATCGAGCACCGTCTCCCCTCACGGCCGCCGCCTCGCTGCCGACACCGTACTCCTCGGGCAGGCCCGCCCCTCGCGGCGCCTTGCGACCAGCGGCCTCCTCGGCGGAAACCACGCCGGCCGTCGCCACCGGGTGCTCGTTCAGCCACGCGCCAACCCGGCGCAGGTCTTCCTCCAGCAGCGGTTGCCAGTCAGAGTGATAGATGCAGGCCGCCGGGTGGAACGTCGGCGCCACCACGAAGTGGCCCGTCTGGTAGAGCTTGCCACGCAGCGTCATGATGCCGCGGTCGGTCTTCAACACCCACTGCGAGGCAAAGTTGCCGAGACACACAATCACGTCTGGCCAAATCGAGCGAATCTGCTCGCGCAGGAACGGCGAGCAGGCCTCAATCTCGGCGGGCTTGGGGTTGCGATTGCTGGGCGGGCGGCACTTCACCACGTTGGCGATGTAGATCACGTCACGCGTGAGGCCCGCGAGCGACAGCAGCGAGTCCAGCTTGTGGCCCGCCGCGCCCACGAAGGGCTCGCCCTTGAGGTCCTCGTTGCGGCCGGGACCCTCACCCACGAACATCACGCGCGCGTGCGGGTTGCCCGTGCCAAACACGATGTTCGTGCGCGTCTGGCCAAGCTCGCAGCGCTGGCAGTTGCCCATGAGGTTCTGAATTTCCTCGAGCATCACCTCACGGGGCCGCGGATGCTCGTGGCCGGGAATCTGGAGCACAGGCATGTGCCTCCCCTACACGTAGATCTTGTCGAGGCGCATACCAAAGTTGCAGGTGACCTCGTAGTTGATGGTGCCGCGCAGCCCGGCCATCTCCTCGGCGGTGATGCGCTCGTTGCCGTCTGCTCCCAACACGGTCACGAGGTCGCCATAGTGCACCTCGCTCATGGGGCGCACGGCCCGACGCGTGTTCACGTCCACCGCAAACATGCACTGGTCCATGCAGATGTGGCCCACCTGCGGGCAGCGCGTACCGTGTGCCAGCACGTCCATCTTGTCCGAGAGCGTGCGGGAGAGGCCGTCCGCGTAGCCCACCGGAATGGTGCAGATCTGCGTGCTCTGGCGTGCCACGGTGTAGGTCTGGCCATAGCTCACGCCAGTCCCCGCCTCGGGATAGATGGCGCGCGTCACACGGGCGCGCACGCTCATGACCGGCTCAAGCGAGATGTGCGGGCGGGTGGAGTCTGCGGGCTGCATGCCGTAGAGTCCCACGCCAACACGGCACATGTCCAGGTGTGTGTCTGGGTAGAGCACCGTGGCTGGCGTGTTGTCGCAGTGCACGAGGCCACAGTCGATACCTGCGCCCTTCATGGCAGAGACGGCCTCGGTAAAGCGCCGATACTGCAGGGCGAAGGTCCAGTCGCCGGGCACGTCGGCCGTGGCAAAGTGGGTGAACGTGCCTGCGCACTGCAGGCCCCGGTGGAAGTCGATGCCGCGGCGGAACTCCACGGCGTCCTTCCAGCTCACGCCGATGCGCGTCATGCCCGTCTCAAGCGCTAGGTGATACTTGCCCACCTTGCCAAAGGCGGCGGCGCACTCGCCATAGGCCAGCGCAAACTCCTGCGTGTACACCGAGGGCATGAGGTCGTACTTCACGAGCGTCTGCACGCACTCCATGGGCGGCTCAGAGAGAATGAGGACGGGCCACTGGAACCCCGCCTCGCGAAGCTCGACGCCCTCCTCGACGGTGGCGACGGCAAACTGGTCCGCCCCTGCCGCGCGCATGACCTTGGCGCACTGCACCGCACCATGACCATAGGCGTCCGCCTTGACCACGGCCATCATGCGAACGCCTGGCTCGAGCAAGTCCTTGAAGGCTCGCGTGTTTCGACGAAGCGCCCCCTTGTCGATCTCGACCCAAGCCCAGCGCGTGTCCGGACACCTAACCTGACCCATTGGCGATACGCCCCCGTGAACTATCCCCTGTTAAACCGCTAGTTTGCGGTACCCTCCCCGGGTTCCGCCGCCTCGTCTCCGGTAAACGCCGCATGGTCTTCCATCGCGTCGCTCGCAAGGCCGATGGCATCGATTATATCGGCTGCCATAACGCCCCTCGAGCCGAAGCGCTCCTGCGCGATGGAGCCGGCGTAGCCATGAATCTCGCAGGCGAGCGCCGTGAGCGTCGGCAGCGACTCCGTGCTCTGGCAATGCGTGAGCTGAGCCGCCATGATGCCGGAGAGCACGTCGCCGGAGCCGGCCGTTGCCAGGGCCGCCGGGCCCGGCTTGGGCAGCAGGGCAATCTCCACGCCCACGCAGGCCGTGGCAGAGCCCTTGGCAACCACCGCGAGCTCGCTGCCGCCGTCGGCCCACACGATGCGGCGTGCCGCCTCGAGCGCCGAGGTGAGCGAGTCGGGCGGGGTGTCAGTGAGCCCCACGAGCCTGCCAAGCTCGCGGCGGTGCGGCGTAAGCACGAGCGGCTTGTGGCGACGGAGCAGCTCGGGAAAGTCGTCGAGCCTGCCTGTGGTGAGACGGGCAAGGCAGTTGAGGCCGTCGGCGTCGATCACGAGGGGCACGTCGGCCTCCAGAAGCGAGGAGACCACGCCCACCGTACCGCCCGTCACGCACATGCCGGGGCCCACGAGCGTGGCGGAGCGCTTCTGGGCCATCTCGGCCACGCGCCCGCGCGCGGAGTTGGAGAAGGTGCCGTCGGGCTCGGAGGGCAGGCCCACCACGGGAATCTCAAGCAGGTGCAGGCGGCAGAGGTTCGCGATGGCGTCCGGCACGGCAAGCGTCACGTAGCCGGCGCCGGCGCGGGCGGCCGCCTTCGCCGCCATAATTGCCGCGCCCGGGAAGCGCGAGGAGCCGCCCACCACGAGCACGCTGCCGCGCGTGTACTTGTCAACCGAGTTGCTGGGAGGCGCGAGGACGTCGAGGTAGTCGTTGGCCTCGCAGCGCCAGGCCACCGGGTCGGCCTCGTAGACGAGGCGCGCCGTCTGCTCGGCGAGGGGCGCCACCACGATCGAGCCGCACACGTCACGGCCGTCGTCGGAGAGCAGGCCCGGCTTGAGGGCGATCATCGTGATGGTGACGTCGGCCACCACCACCGCTCCCGGCGCGTGGCCGGTCTGGGCGGAGAGGCCGCTCGGCACGTCCACGGCCACCACGCGAGCGCCGGATGCGTTCAGGGCGTCAATCCAGATGGAGAAGGGTGCCGTGGGCGAGTCGTGGAAGCCCGTGCCCAGCATGGCGTCAATCACCACGTCAACATTGGTGAGCACCTGCTCCAACTCGTCGCGCGAGGGACCGGCCACGAACTCCACGCCCGCCGTCACCGCGGCCTTGGCCACCACGGGCGCAAGGTCGCCGCGCAGCTCGTCCGGCGGCACCGGCGTAACGACGCGCACCTGCACGCCCTGGGCGAGCAGGTCCTCGGCGGCAACCCAGCCGTCTCCGCCGTTATTGCCAAAACCGCAGAGCACCACCACGCGCGAGCCGGAGCCCAGAAGGCGGCGGGCCTCCTGCGCGGTGGCGCCGCCGGCACGATGCATGAGCTCGGAGACGCTCACGCCCTCGTCGGCGAGGCGCTGCTCAACGGCACGGATGTCCTCGATGTTCAACACAGGCTGCATGCCCGCTCACTTCCTATCCCGGACGCGCTCGAGCTCGTCGATGACCGAGCGCGCCTCCCGAAACGACTCTGCCAGCTCGCGACGGGGGTCGCGAACCTCCTCAAGCTTGGGTGCCGTCTGGGCCGTGGTGGCCACGGCGTTCGCCACCGCCATCTCGCGCGTGAACGAGAGGGAGATGGCCACGTCCAGCACGCCCTGCTCGGCCGCAATCTCGGCAGCCCTGCCCGCGAGCCGCGCACGAGGGCGGCCCGTGGCATCCTGCGTCACCGAGACGTCGTCGAAGCGCACGCCACGGGAGAAGCCGCAACCCAGCGCCTTGAGCACCGCCTCGCGCGCGGCAAACCTGCAGGCGTAGTGCGCCGCAGGCCGAGCCGCGCCATCGCAGTACGTGCGCTCCTCCTCCGTGAACACGCGCCTCGCAAAGCTTGGCGTGCGCTCAAGTATGCGCTCCATCCGCGCAATCTCAACGATGTCGACCCCAACACCCGCAAGTGCCATGGCTACTCCACCGTCACGGACTTGGCGAGGTTGCGGGGCTTGTCCACGTCGCAGCCGCGGGCCAGCGCCACATAGCGCGCCAGCACCTGCAAATGAAGGACGGCCACCATCGGCACGATGTTCTCCGGGCAGTCCGGAATCCAGAGCACGCGCTCGACGAGTGCCGCCACGTCCTCGTCGCCATCCGTTGCCACCGCGATGCAGGTGGCGCCACGGGCGATGACCTCCTGGATGTTGGAGACCGTCTTGTCATGCACGGAGTCGCGCGGAACGATGGCAACCACCGGGAAGCCGGGCTCGAGCAGGGCGATGGGACCGTGCTTCATCTCGCCGGCGGCATACGCCTCGGCGTGGAGGTAGCTGACCTCCTTGAGCTTGAGGGCACCCTCCGAGGCCGTGGCCGAGTTGACGCCGCGGCCAATGAAGAGCGCCGATGACGCATTCACGAACTCGTGGGCGGCAGCCTTGTCCTGCCAGTTGCGGTCGAGCACCACGCGCATCAGGTCTGGCACGCGTGCGAGCTCGCGGAAGCGGCGCGCCACCTCGCCATCGGCCATGTTGCCGTTCTTCTGCGCAAGCAGCAGCGCCAGGAACGAGGCGGCCACCATCTGCGCCGTGTAAGCCTTCGTGGAGCACACGGAGACCTCGGGGCCAGCCTGGATGTAAAGCACGCCATCGCTCTCACGGGCGGCAGTGGAGCCAATCACGTTGGTGATGGCGAAGACCTTGGCGCCAGCGGCACGCATCTTGCGGGCGGCCGCCAGGGTGTCCGCCGTCTCGCCGGACTGGGTGATGATCACGCACAGCGTGTGCTCCGTGGTGAGGACGTTCTCGTAAATGAACTCGCTCGCGGCTTCGGCCACCACCGGAATGCGCGCCCAGCTCTCGATGAAGCGGCGCGCGAGCAGGCCCACGTGCAGGCTCGTTCCGCACGCCACGATATAGATGCGGTCGATGGCGGCAACCTCGCCATCTGTGAGGGACAGCTCGTCCAGCTGGATCTGGCCGTCCTTGAGGCGGCCCTTGAGCAGGCGTTCGATGGCGGCGGGCTGCTCGGCAATCTCCTTGGCCATGAAGTCCTCATAGCCGCCGAGGGTGGCGGCAGAGGCGTCCCAGTCAATGTCGAGCGTGTCGGGATCGGCAACAACCGCGCCGCTCGCGTCATAGACGGCGATGTCGCCGGAGGGCTGCATGAGGGCCAACTGGTCGTCGTCCAGCTGAATCACGTGCGAGGTGATGCCCGCAAGCGCCGTGATGTCGCTCGCGGCATAGGCACCGCCGCGCGTGGAGGCAAGCACCAGGGGCGAGCCCTTGCGCGCGCAGGCCACAAGGCCGGGGGCGTCCGCCGAGATGGCGGCAATGGCCCAGGACCCGCGGAGCTGCTCGGTGGCCATGCACAGAGCGGCGAGGATGTCCCCGTCCCCGCGCTCGGCCAGCGCCTCCTCAACGAGGTGGGCGATGACCTCGGAGTCCGTCTCGCTCGCGAACTCGTGGCCGCGGGCCTGCAGCTCCTCGCGCAGCTGACGGAAGTTCTCCAGGATGCCATTGTGGACGATGGCCACGCGGCCCGAGCAGTCCAGGTGCGGGTGCGCGTTGCGGTCCGTGGGGGCGCCGTGCGTGGCCCAGCGCGTGTGGGCAATGCCGCAGGTGGAGCGAAGGTCGCCCTGGGCGCACTTCTCGACGAGCTTGGCCACGCGACCGGCGCACTTCACGCCGCGCAGGCCACCGTCATCGCCCAGGACCTCGACGCCGGCGGAATCGTATCCGCGATACTCAAGCGTCTTGAGGCCGTCGAGCAGAAAGGGCGCGGCCTGGGATCTACCCGTGTAGGCAACGATTCCGCACAAGTTGGTCTCCTGTCGTAGGCGGAGACAAGCGACGCGAGCCAGACCAGCCAGCCCGCCAAGCAGCTTGAGACCGCTCCTGCCAAACAAACGGACTTCTCATTCTACCAGCCGAGACAGCCCGTACCATCCCCATGCCTGACCCTCCACCAAACAGGCCTGCCGCCGCAGGCGCCACCCCGCAAGCCCCCCTCCAGAAGCATCGGCCGCGCATGGACCGGCCGTCGCGCAGCGAGGCCCGCACCGCCAAGGAAGCCGCGAGGCACACGCCCAAACAAAGAACCCGCCGGATATCCGACGGGTCCCAAAAGGAAGCGTATGAAGTCGCTTGAGTCTCAGGCTTAGCGCTTGGAGAACTGCGGACGCTTGCGGGCCTTCTTCAGGCCGTACTTCTTGCGCTCGACGGCGCGGGCGTCACGGGTGAGGTAGCCAGCCTTCTTGAGGTCGGCGCGGTAGTCGCCAGCCTCGAGGAGGGCGCGGGCGATGCCCAGACGCAGGGCGCCGGCCTGGCCGGTGATGCCGCCGCCATCGCAGAGGGCGATGACGTCAAAGTGCTCGACCGTGTCGGTCACGCGGAACGGCGCGGTAGCGTCGTCCACGAGCTGCTGGCGGCCAAAGTAGTTCAGGGCGTCACGCTTGTTGACGGTCACCTTGCCGGTGCCGGGAACGAGACGGACGCGGGCGACGGCCTCCTTGCGGCGACCAGTGCCGTAGTAAACAGCGGTGGTATCGGCCATCGTTAGGCCCTCCAATCAACCTGAACGGGGTGCTGGGCAGCGTGCGGGTGCTCGGAACCAGCGTAGACCTTGAGCTTCGTGAACTGCTTGCGGCCCAGAGAAGACTTGGGAAGCATGCCCTTGATGGCGTGCTCGATGACACGCTCGGGGTGCTTCTCCATGGCCTCCTTGAAGCTCTCGAACTTGATGCCGCCAAGCCAACCGCTGTAGCGCCAGTAGCGCTTGTGGTCGGCCTTAACGCCGGTAAGCTGGACCTTATCAGCGTTGATGATGACGACGAAATCACCCGTGTCGGTGTGGGGGGTGTACTGCGGCTTGTTCTTGCCGCGAAGGATCATAGCTGCCTTCGTGGCGAGACGGCCGAGCGTGGCACCCTCAGCATCGATGAGGACCCAATTGCGGGTAACCTCGCCGGGCTTGGCGTACTGAGTCGACTTCATTTGACTCCTCCGTGTGCGTACGAGTTGCTTGTTCTTTTATAGAGATTACGGGGCTCTGCAAAAGAAGCTTTCCTATTGTATGTCGGAGCCATCGAAGCGCAAGCTAAATCTGGCCAAATGTGCGATTTTTGAAGGAAATGTGCACGTTGGCCCGAGGGGCGTCATATTCGTGCCGAGCAGGGGGGGGGGCGAGAGCCATCTCTATTCCGTACAAAGAGGCGTCCCTACTGCCCGGTGGCGAGATTGGGCCCTCCAAAGCGCAGACACCAGGAAGCGCCCCTACGCCCCCAGAGAACGAACCGCGTCGAGCGTCTCCGTGGCCTGACGGCGACCCTCCAAGTAGAGACGGAGCAGCCCCTCGCCGTCAGAGCCAGACGTGGAGCCCACCGTCACCGGCTCGCTGGGCGCGATGACAACCACCCTGCCCTCGCGCTCGAGCTCCCAGATGTGCTCGCGCTGGGCGTTGTAGCGCTCGGCACGCGTGCGCAGGGCGTTCAGGTAGTACGGGAAGTCAGAGTAGCGGCGGTCTGCGAGCGGCTGGAGCTCGTTGGCACCGCCCTTTACGTACTCGCGGTGCTGGGTGAGCACCGCGAGCGCCTTGTCGGCGCCCTCGGCAAGCGCGCGCTCCACGGGCACGGAGTCGGCCGTGCCGCCGTCGAGCAGGCGCCTCTCCCCCACCTCCACGATACGGGAGAGCACCGGCAGGGACGCCGAGGCCCGCACCTTGTCGATGTCCTCCGGCAGGCTTCTCACCTCGAGGTAGTCGGGCGTGCCAAACACCACGTCGGTGGCCACCACCATGTAGCGCGAGCGGCGCTTGGCAAAGGTCTCGTAGTCGAAGGGGTCGATGTCGTCCTGGATGGCGTGGTACATGAAGTCGGCCCCAGCGATGTTGCCCGTCGTGGCCAGAGACCACAGGCTCATGAAGCGCCGGTCGTCGCGAAAGGCCAGGCTCTCGCGCATGTAGCGCCCAATCTGGCGCGACAGGTAGCTCGCGGCGTTGATGGCGCCGGCCGAGACGCCCCACACCGTGTCGAAGCCGTAGACGCCGTGCTCCTGCAGCACGTCAAGCACGCCGGCCGTGAACATGCCGCGCATGCCGCCACCCTCGAGCACGAGGTCGACCCCCGTGCGCGGCGCACCCATCACATTGAGGCGAACATCATCCTTCCGTGCCACGGGCGAGCTTTTTGCCGCGCCGCCGAAAAGGCCGCCCCCATTTCCCGCTCCCGTCGCAGACGCGACCTTGTCAATAATGTTGAAGGCCATAAGTCCTCCCTTGAGTGCGCTCTTGTTGCCGCTCTCACACGCCGCCAGCCACACCAACGGAACGCCAATGACGGCATTTTCTTTTTTTCCGTTCTATACCCACGACACCGAGGACACCAACGTTACCGGCTGACCGTGTCGCCGCGCGACGGTCTCGGCCGCTTCACCCATCAAGCTTCATCCGGCATGCTGCCGCCATAGTACTTACTATGAAAAGACCGGTCACGCGAGAGGATGGCGGAGGTCATGCGGAGACGGGAGCTCAAAAAGACGGACGGTCTTTGGATGGCCCTTTGGCTGTCCCTGGTTACGTGGGCCCCTCTTTTTATCGAAAGACAAAGCAATCCCGCCACCTCTGGGATGCGCCTCCTCGCCGCCCCCGGCATCGTACTTGGAGCCTGGCTCCATCAATGCGCCTCAGCCAGCCTGCCGGAAATACTCCGACAACGCCTCATTAGGTCATCCTTCTTCGTTGGAGCCCTGCTCACGCTTTATTCCGTCATTCCCGAGTGGGTCCTCTTCCTCCTTGGCCCACTTGGAGAACGCACGACCTCGTTTTTCGGAAGCAGCACCTACGCGGCATTCCGCGGCGTCCTCGCAGCCACACAAGGCGGAGCGCTCCCGCTCCTTGGAATTTGCCTTGGGTACTGTCTGGCCTCGCACTGCGAACCGCTTCCCAGGGCTCAAGTCCCCACTGCAAGCAGTCCCGTAGCGTACGTCTCTCTTGGCTGCTGCGCCTCGCTGCTTCAGCTTTGGCTTTGTCAACGGGCTGACGGCCAACCATATAGTCCGGGAGTCATGGCGCTCTGCGAGCTTGCGCCAATCGTCCTGGCCGCGTGCCTGTCCTCCCTCGTTGCCGGAGAGCCGACCATCCAAGAGGCAAAATCCGCCCTCTTCCTTGCCCTCGGTTCGTCCATTCCGTGCCTCCTTGCCCGCGTTCTCCCCTACAACCCCACGTGGGCGCCCGCCTTCAAGGCAGCGCTCGTCCTTTCTCTTGCGGGAATTGTCTCCACTCTCTTTCAGAGATTCGCGTCGATGAGAAACGAGCAAGGGGAGCACTTCCCGGCCAGGCAAACCAGCGATGTAGAAGCAAAGCCCCTCACCGCAGAAGAGATATTGGCCACCTACCCTCTCGCCCCACGAGAACTCGAAATCTCAGCTGCCAACGCAGAGGGAGGGACATCGTCCGAAATCGCTCAGCGCTTGGGCATCAAGCCCTCCACCGTCCGCGCGACCATGCAGCGCGCTTATAAGAAGCTTGGTGTGGCAAACAGGGAGGAATTCCTGGCACTCACGGCTCCGGTCGAAACCACCCGGACACCAACTCAACACGGGAACACGACCCCACACGGCGACAGCAAACCCGAAGAACTCCTTGAATCAACGCGGATGCCCCTTGTGCACGGCACCCTCATCCACGCGGAGGCAATCTTCTCCGCACTGTTCCTCCTCGTCGCGCATACGAGCCCTACTCTATGGGGCATGAACCGCCCCCTCGTCTATGGGGTGGCGCTCGGACTGCTGTCGCTGCTCCTTGCCTCCATCGGTTGCAAGGGGGAGGGAGGGCCATCATCTCTCAAGCGCAACGCAACGCTCTTCTCACTCTCGGGGCTTGCGTTCATCGCGATTGCCCATCACTCACTTGCGACCCCTGGAACAGCGAACGACTCCATCGCGTTAGTCGGCTCGGCGCTAGGAACCCATCTTGTCCTTGCCCCGGCGCTCGATGCGGCCTGCGCCCAAACAGAAACAGCCCACGAGCGACAAACCCACAAGACAATCTCATCATCCTGGCCTCTCGTCGTTCTCGCGCTCCCCGCCTTCTTTCTTGGCTTCGCATGGGAAGAGCTGTGCCGTGGGACGATATGGTTCTCACTTTTCACCACAGCAGTTCCCTTCCTCGTCCTCTGCGCCGCCGCATTCCCGTTCTCGCTCTATAAAGAGGGGGAGAGGCTCCGGGCCGCCCTCGTGACAGCCACCATCGCGCTGGCCTTGGTGGCCGACTTCCCAGCCGCACTCTTGGTCTGCGGCGCCCTGGGCATATTCGCGCTTGGCAGACAGGTGGCGAGGGGCCAATCCATCAGCCCGACAGATATCGTCAGCACCGTCGCGTGCTTTGGAATCGGCGCGCTATTCGGAGATTATTTCGGCAACTTCGTTGGCACATACCTCACAGGGAATGACGCCTACACCATCGCGCTTGGCGGAAAGGCAGCCTTTGAGGCAACGTCAACGCTCTTGGCCAGCATCATGGCGGCGGCAGCTGGCCTTGCCGTCCCCCTAGCACTCCGTGCATCCTACGAAGACGAGGCCTTCGCCTCCCTGCCCATCGTCACAAACGAGAGTTTAAGACAGCGAGCCGGCTACGCGTTGCTGAGCCGCGGGCTCAATGAGACTCAGGTGGCGATTGCCCTTGATATCCTGGCCGGCAAGTCCTCGGCCGAGATAGCACGCAGCAGGCACTTTGCGCGAGGGACAATCAACTCTGCCAGAACCACAGTCTACAAGACGCTCGGCATTCACAGCCGTCATGAGCTTGCCCTGCTCTTGCAGCAGGTACATGACGTGTAACCACTCCGCTCTCCAATCTCATATCGCCTGACTACAGACATGGGGTACCTGTTCCCCCAACGTGGCGGTTGCGGGCGCGCCGCGCTGTCCCAACCATGTGCCCCCTTATATGCGCAACACGATCGGAGCATTTTATGAGTATCTCAAGCACCGTTCGCAGAGCCCTCGTCACTGCGGCGCTCGGCCTCTCCCTCGTGGTCTGCCCCACCACGGGGGCACTGGCATCCGAAGCGTCCCCACAAACAAGCAACAACTCTACTTATGATTTTTATCTCGGTTCTCAGGGCGCCACAGACGGCACCTCATGGCGAAGTAAGGACAATGCAACGTCAACCTATATCTGGGTCAAATCCAAGTGGGGCTATTCCCCAAGGCTCTACGTAGACGGAGCAAAAGACACGAATGGATGGAACACGACGAACTGCACCAACGGTGGCTCAGTTCGCGCACCGGGACCCGGCGAATACGAGATTCACAATGGCGTATACGAGCTTGGGTTTAGGTGGGCCCGCATCACCTCATGGGCGGACTATGGATCTGGCGGTCTCGGGGGCGAATGGAGTCCCGACTGCCAGGGCGACTACGCCGACCTGAACTAGCCGATTCGCCTGCTTGCCGGCAGCGCAGCCATCGCGCTGCCGGCGGCACCGGAGGGGGACACCGTGAGAAAAAAGGAGACAGTTGCCGCGGTCTGCATCGTCGCACTCTGCATAGCCGCAGCCTGCGGTTTTTATTTCTATCGGCATATTCAGACCCAGCAACAGACCGACGCCCATAATGCGAAACTCGCCCAAATCACCACCCCAGGACCAGGCGAGGACATACTCATCGACGATACTGAGGACAGGTCCTTCACCGGTAGCCTCTCGATTCGCATACTTGATGCCGTCCTCTATGACGACGCGAACGCTGCAGGCCAGGCAGAGGGCTTCGACCCCAACGCGGTAAGCCAAGGCCTCTTTACCGATCAAATGAAGCGCGACGACCCGTTCAACGTCCTCGTGCTCCACGTGTCCGTCAAGAACATCGACGCTATCCCCGTCGCGAAATCGTCCAAAACAGCAGGGGCCGCCCTCTTCTTCATTGGTGAGCTTGCGAACCCCAGCCCCAGCAACGAGCCCCTGTACCTCGTCGGAGGAGAGCAGGGTCCCGCTACGGGCTACTTCTCTCTCGACCAGGGGTCGGAGAAGACATTTGCAGCGGTATACGGCGTACGCAAGGCAGATGCCGACGCCAACTCGTTCACCATCTCGGACACCGTGGGCCCCACCTACCGTACGAGCCTCACGGCGACGGACAAAAGAGAGGAGAGGCCATGAGCAGCCTCGTCAGGCTCGAGCTGAGAAAGGCACTGGCCAACCGCTGGTTCATCATCTCGCTTGGCCTCGCCCTCACCCTCGCACTTGCCTCAGCCTTCATCTCGGCGGAGGCCGCCCTCTCGTGGGCCGCCCTCAAGGACGGTGGCAGCCAGGAGTATCTCGTTATGTCCACCCAAGGGTCTTACGGTAGGACTCTTCTCGTTGGCACCGACGTTGCCAAAGAGGCCTTCTTTCTTCTCGCTCCCCTCCTCGCACTCACGCCCTACGCCTGGTCGCTCAGGTCGGAGATGGTCAGCGGGTTCCTTGCTCACATGTACACACGGTGCCCGCGCTCGCGCTACCTTGCAGCCAAAGCGACGGCAACGTTCACCACCGGCTTTCTCGTGGCAGCCATACCCCTCATGGTCAATTTCATAGCTCTCTCGTGCCTGCTTCCCGCCTATCAACCAGAGGTGTATGACAACCTCTATCTCGGCGTCAATCCGGAGGACACCTTCGCGAGGCTTTTCTACGAGGCTCCCTTTTGCTACCTGCTGGTAAATGCGCTCGTAGACGGAATCCTCTATGGGACCTGGACCCTCTGCGTCCTTGCCGTCTCGACCCTGGTGGACAACCGCGTATTGCTGCTTGCCGGTTCCTATCTTTTTGTCATCGCGGTTCACGCATTTAGCAAGGTCATCTTTCCCGCCCTAGGTGTAACGGGATTTCGCTTCAGCCTCATTGACCTACCTCAAGGTGCCGGAGATATCGACCGCGATCCCAGAGCGCTTGTCGCGGTCCTTCTCATCCAGCTGATCTTCGGCACCCTGCTCCTAAGGGCGCGCGAAGGGAGCGATGCCCTATGAGGTTCTTACGCTGCGTCCGGGCGGATATGCGCGCCGGCTTTGCCGAAGCTAGGTCACGACTTCTCCTCGTTGCCGTCCTTGGCCTCGCGACAGTCGGGCTTTGGCTCCTCAGCGCACGGGGGTGGGGCTATACGGACATGACCGTCTCCCTCGGGGATACCCTTTCAGCCTGCCTGGGAGGCATCGAGGTCTTTGACCCGAACCGTGACCTCAGATTTCGCCTGCCCTCCCCATGGCTGCTCACGCTCCTGTCGATCAACTACGTGACCGTGACCTATCCCTATCGCGACCTCATGGGGTTTGGCAGGAGCGTACTTATCAGCTCGGGCAACCGATGGGCGTGGTGGGGCTCGAAATGCGTGTGGACTGCCGCCTTCGCAGGCGCAGGCTGCCTGATGCTCGTACTCGTGTGCACGGCCGCCGCCCTGCTCCTAGGAGGGACGCTCGACCTACGGCTTTGCAAGGAGGCAGCAGATTCCATGCGCATCTGGACCGACTCGGGCATGTCCCTCGACCTGCAGCTATTTGTACTCTGCTGGCCCTGCCTGTCCGCAGCGTTCTGCCTGCTGCAGCTGGCCCTCTCCCTCGCCATCAGGCCCGTGCTGAGCTTTGGGGCGACCGCGGCGATGCTTCTCGTCTCGGCCTACTACTTTTCGCCCCTCTTGCCCGGCAACTACCTGATGGTGGCGCGCGTCGACACCGTCATCGCCAACGGCTTGCACCCCACCTCAGGTCTCTTTGTCGCCGCGCTCATCACCGGAGCGAGCATCGTGCTGGGAGGAATCCACTTCTCTCACATGGACTGTCTTGATAAGGAGTATGCGGAATGAACGGAACGGACAAGCGCGGGGCATCCCGCATCCTCCCCTCCATGCAACCCGAGAGCTCTCTCGGAAACGGATGCGCCATCACCGTTACGAAGCTATCGAAGTGCATGCGCGGCACCAGCGTCCTCGACAACATTACGCTCGAAATACCCCCGGGCAGAACGGTTGGCCTCGCGGGGGCAAACGGCTCGGGAAAGACGATGCTGATGCGTGCGCTCCTGGGGCTCATCAAGCCAACCTCTGGCACCGTAGCGCTTGACGGCAAAACCCTATGGAAAGACCTGTCCTTCCCCCCAAGCGTGGGCGTGCTCCTAGAAGGTCCCGCATTTCTTGCGCATCAAACCGGAGTCGAAAACCTCGTCATGCTTGCGTCGGTGCAGGGCAAGATCGACCGCGATGCATGCGAGGAGGCCATTCGAGACGTAGGCCTCAACCCACTCGACCGGCGCCCCTATCGCAAATACTCGTTGGGCATGAAGCAGCGACTCGGTATTGCCGCCGCCATCATGGAACACCCAAGGCTCATCGTTCTCGATGAGCCCACCAACGCCCTCGACGCCTCTGGCATCGAGACGATCAAGGACATTGTTCGCCGGGAGCAGCAACGAGGGGCAACCGTAATCATTGCATGCCATGATGCCAGCACGTTGCGTGAGCTCGCCGACGAGATCTATTACTTGGCCGAGGGCCATATAGATGGCCACGAGACCATCCGAAAAGGGGTTGACTTGCCATGAGACCCGCTTGGCACAAGCGCCTGACACTCACAGCCCTTCTGGCTCTGTTCATTGCCTGCCTTCTTGCGGGAAGGATTTGGTATGCCAACGCGCACGCCCAGACCATTCCTTCAAATACCGCAAAGCTCGGCGATTCCGTGCCACTCGAGGGGGCGTTTGCGGAATACGCCTACGAGAACACAGGCGGCTATCTGGTCAAGGCAACCAAAGCAGAAAGAATGTCCATCAACGAATACATCGATTTATATTCCACAGACCAATCCGTGCTGACCGACTATCTGTCCAATGAGCACTACACAACGGATAGAGACCTCAAGACGCTTATCGTGGTCGACCTGGAGATTCAGAACAACAAGACAGCCGACGATGACCGCGGATACTTAAACTCAATTGGCTGGTCGGTTAAGTCTGCAGCAGCTCCAGAGATATGGATCAGAACGGAATCTACCTTACTCGAGAGCTCAATCCCCCAGGCAGAGGGAGCGTTCCAGCTATCCATCAAGCCGGGAACAACCTACACGGTTCACGTTCCCTTTTCCGGAATTATGCGACACAGTCCCTTCCCAGCTTCTGACTACGACGCGAGCTTCCCGGAACTTGTGCACGGCCAATACTCACTCGTGCTCACAAAGGGAAAAGTTAAAAATGTACTTGACCTAGGCGCGATATAGCAGGCGGTTTGCATGTCCGTCTGCATTACGGCTCCGCCCTGCACAGGGTTCGACCCTCCGCTTCGCACAATCGAGTTGAGGGCGGCGCCGTCCTTCTTGGCCGCGGCGCTTCCCACCGCAGACGCAACCTTGTTGATGATGTCGAGACCCAGCAATCGGCAGCGATGAGCCGCCTTGTTCATCCTGCTCACGTACCCGCAAAGCGCTGCAGTTCCGGAGTCACAAACCATCCGCCAGGCAATAGCGCTCATATGGTAAAGCCCATGTAAGGTTTTCTTCATTTCATCAAGCGATGTGCTTTATCCGATTTAGGGATCCCACGCGCCACAATTTAATACCCCCCTAAGAGGAAGTACAAGATGCGCAAGGCCATCATTGGACTAGTGGCAATCTCGTTCCGTCTTGTGGGGCCGCATGGAAGGGACGACGCTTCACATTCACGCCGATTAGGAGTTGTGAAACATGGGAGCCGCTGAAATACAGATTCTGACTATGTCCGCTCTTGGGGCAACCCTTCCGATTGCCATTATTCTCCTTGGGGTTTGGCTCATTGTCCGCCATTATTCTAAGAAGAACTGATGCCGACGCCCGGCTTTAGCCAGCAAGAATGAGTGACTCGAGCCCATCATAGGAAAGCGGGCCGCGGCTGATGCAGCCGCGGCCC
>CWGY01000027.1_pt1 | contig 38527 bp, 36 predicted proteins | sample 678861 | NCBI WGS metagenome assembly CWGY01 (sample SAMEA3735962, study PRJEB9488) | human gut metagenome | biome: ENVO:mammalia-associated habitat; material: ENVO:feces | place: Malawi | collected 2009-02-27
GTAAACAACGTCATGGCACGCAACACCTAGGCCGTCTCCCTATCGCCTCGAGGGCGAGCATCTCCGCCTTCCTCAGCGCCTCCCCGGTCGCCTCCGGGGACGAGGGGTCCCGCATAAGGAGCTCGTCGGGGACGTAGCTGCCCCGCAGGTCAGATGGAATGCGCAAGAGCGATGACTGAAAGAATCGGCGCAGGCAGCTTCAAGCGCGACTTCAATCGCGCCTCAGCGTTGGCCAGCGACGCAACGCGAAGCTGCTAAAGGGATTGCCCGACGACCAGAACCCGTTGGAGCCCGTGAACCGGATGTCCACGAGCTCTGATGGCCGCCGTCTGCCGCCTGCCACGTTTCCCCGCAACTTGTTGGTCACGCGGCGTTTTGGTGGCCGAACGGCAACGATGGGGAGCCCCCGGTTACCTTTCGAATGACGCGGGTACACGATGGCATAGGAGAAAGGCTCGCCTGATACGGGCGGGCGCGAACGGGCCAATACGACGGAAGGACGCGATATGTGCACGGGAATCAGGTTCAGCGATGATGAGGGCAACATGTATCTGGCGCGCAACCTCGATTGGAGCACGCGCTACGGCGAGCGCGTGGTGGTGACTCCGAAGGGTTTCCCGCTCCCCTATTCCTTCCTCGCCGATGCGAAGGCGGAGCACGCCGTGATCGGCATGGCGGTGGCCCTCGACAACTATCCGCTTTACTTCGATTGCGGAAACGACGCGGGATTGGGCGTTGCCGGCCTGAATTTCCCCGGATTCGCCGAATACTCCAAAGGCCCTGTTGACGGGAAGACGAATATCGCCGCCTACGAGTTCCCCGTGTGGGTCGCGGCCAACTTCTCGACGGTTGACGAGGTGGAGGCGGCCCTCGCCGACGCGAACATCGTCGCGAAGCCGGTAGACGACCGGCTCGGCGTGTCGATGCTGCACTGGATTGTCGGCGATGGTGCGCGCTCGATCGTCATCGAGCAGATGGCCGACGGACTGCATGTGATGGACAACCCGGTCGATACGCTGGCGAACCAGCCCGAGTTCGCCTGGCATATGACAAACCTGCGCACCTATATCACCGCGACGGGCGATTTCCCCGCTGCTGCGAGGTGGGGCCGCGCCGAGCTTGCCCCCTTCGGTGCGGGCGCGGGCGCGCGAGGCATCCCGGGCGATTCCTACTCCCCTTCACGCTTCGCGAAAGCGGCATTTTTGAACGCGAACTACCCGCAGAAGGCAACCGAGCGGGAAAACGTCCTGCGCGCGTTCCATACGCTTGGCAACGTGGCGATGGTCGAGGGCTCGGCAGCGATGGCCGACGGCGCCTTCGAGCGCACGCTGTACACGGGATGCTTCTCCGCGCGCACGAAGACGTACTACTACTCGACCGACGATGACCCCTCCATCAGAAGCGTCGCGCTCGCCGACTGCGACACGGGCGACGCGACTAAGCTCTTCGTGGCGTAAAAATAGGGGGAGGTCGCAGCCCTGCAGCCCCCCGTTGTATCTATAGACGGAAGCCCCGGCCGTGTCGACGACCGGGGCTTCCGAGCTTTGGTTATATGGCGCTAGTCGCGCTTGCGGCGAGCGCGTCTCACGACGGCGGCGACACCGGCCCTCTGCAGATGCTTCATAGACTTCCCCGTCTCTAAGCGAGTTTTCGGCCAACTGCGCGTAACGCGGCACGACGTAACGCGTTGGACGCTGAGTTAGCTACTTCAAACTCGCCTAGTATCGAAGGGCTAACTTATACATGTCAGGGCAGACGCCAGGCGCTGACGGGAGCATGCGCCGCTCGGGCACCTTTGCGAACCAGTCACAGCCATACATCGAGCCCGTTGTGCCTCAAGCGACTCTGACTCAACAGCCCTTAGCCGCTAAACGAGCCCCTGCACATGCCTCGGATACGTGATTCAGCGTGATCGCCAGAGCGTTCGTCGAGCAAGACGAGAATCTCGTCACCCGCCTCAAGCGTAGTGTCTCCGTGCGGAACGATGTCGGCACCAAACCTCGACACCGTCACGATCAGGGCACGCTCGGGCCACGAGACGTCTTTGATGCAAGAGCCACAGAGCTTGCTGCCAGCCTCGACCGTATAAGTGTGGAGCTGACGGCCATCGGCACCCCATCGACCATGGGCCTCCTCGGCGGAGACTCCAAGAAGCTTGCCAAGAAGGTGCTCGTAATACGCATCCACACTGAGCAGGTTCGCCGTGACATACGCGAACACGGAGACGATGGAGAGCGACAGCAGCGCCTGAAGGCTTCCGGTGAGCTCAAAGGCTAGTACCACGGCCGTGACCGGCGCGCGAATGGCCCCCGCAAACATGCCGGCAATGCCCAAAACCATGAAGTTCACGACAAGCTCCGGCGCCACGCCAAGCAAGGACGTAAGGCAGATGCCCAACAAGGCCCCCACCAGCGCTCCCATGACGACGAGCGGGAACAGCGTTCCACCAGGTGCGCCAGACCCAAAGCAAATGCAGGTAAAGACATACTTGCCCACGAGCAAGGTAAGCAAGGTGAAGACCGGAAGCCCAGCCGGTTCCTCGAGAAGCTCGAGTATCGCGTCTCCGCCATCCATGAGCTGCGGCATCGCGAACGCTGCGATGCCCGCAAGGGCAAAGGGGATCAGCAGCCTCAGATATGGTGCGTGCACACGCACCTTAGAGAGCACGTCCTGTGCAAAAAACATCCCCAAGTTATGAGCGGCGCCAACCAAACCCATAACAACGCCAAACGGAATAAGGAGGGCGTACACAGCGTGCGGGATAAACGCTGTGAGCTCGAACGCAACCGCTGGGCTCAATCCGAGGATGCTCGAGGCAATGTAGTCCGAGGCAACGGCAGACGTCATGGCGGAGATGATGAGCGGCGCACTAAACGTCTTGTGGATCTCCTCGAGCGCAAACATGACACCGGTGAGTGGCGCGTGGAACGCCGCCGCCATGCCGGCCCCGGCGCCACAGGTGACGAGAAGGCGCTCCTCTCCCCTTCCTCTTCCAAGAAGACGGGACACGCCCTTGCCAACCATGCCGCCAAGCTGGACCGAAGGTCCCTCGCGACCCATGGACAGGCCGCCGAGTGCCGTAAGGGTACCTTCTATAAACTTGGCCACGAGCACCTTGTGCCACTTCATGCTCTTGGCGCCCATGACCTCGGCGTCTACCTGTGGAATGCCAGACCCGGAGGTATCGGGCTCCCATTTCACAAGAAAGCCGACAACAAGCGCCATGACGGCGAGCATGCAAAACCAGCCGGCGACCAACAGGGGGTCGCCGGCAGCGACGGACGTAAGATGACGAACGGTCCTCTCGGCCCAGGCGAGCGCCAACCTATAGAGAGCTATGACAAAGCCGCCGAAAAGGCCTACGAGCAGGCCCTCCCAGACTAGGCTCACCTGAAAGCGGTCCTCGGAGAGCCGCCTCTGTACGGGGTCGCGCCGGGGTCTCACGGCCTAGCGAACCTTAATGAGCGAGAAGATCTCCTGATCGAAGTCTTTCGCGATAGCCTCGCGCGGCTTCAGGAAGGAGAGCTCGAGAATGAAGGCGAAGCCCATGATCTGGGCTCCCGCCTGCTGGGCGAGCTTTGCCGTGGCCACCGTGGTGCCACCCGTGGCGACGAGGTCGTCAACAACGAGCACCTTATCGGTGGGATTCAGAGCATCCTTGTGAATCTGCAGCTCATCGGTGCCGTACTCGAGCGCATAGCGCTGCGAGTACACCTCGCGTGGGAGCTTGCCGGGCTTACGGGCGGGAACGAAGCCAGCCCCCAGCCTGTACGCCACAGGCGCCCCGATGAGGAATCCGCGGGCCTCCGACCCAATAACCTTGTTGATGCCCTGGCCAAGGAAGTGATCTGCGATTGCATCGACACAGCCGGCAAGGCCCTGCTCATCGGAGATGAGCGGCGTGATGTCCTTGAACACGACACCGGGCTCGGGATAGTCGGGAATGTCGACAACGAGATGCTCGTATGGGAACCCGTAATCCTGATCTTCTGCCATGACACTCTCCCCTTCCCTGCGACCGCAGTCGCAGACCCTCGTGCCTATTGCCGCTTCTCAGCCAGCGCGCCCTTGAGTGACTTGCGGATGAGCGATCCCCTCACGACGTTCGTCAGGGAAAGAACGCGGTCAAACGCCTGATCCGTACGAAGACTCCTGTCCCGCTCCGTCTCGCCCTGCAGGCGAGGCAGCGAGACGAGGGCCTGCTCGAACATAATCGACTCCCTGTTAGCAGCAGCTACGTACTGCCGTAGGTTCTTGGGCTCAATGCCAAAGCGCCTCAGCTCTTCGCAGGCTCGTATAAGCCTCAGGTCACGTCCGTCAACTAGGTCGCGGCCATGGGGCGACCTCACGAGAGAGATGATGCCGCACTCGGACAGCCTCCGCACGAAGGAGATGGGAATCCCAGCCACCTCCGGCATGCGCTCGATGGGATGGAGCTCTCGCTCCGCCGCGGCATCTACCCTCAACGCGCCATCATAGCCACTCTGCTCTTCCCGGGCATCGCTCTCGCCGTAAGGGTCTGGCTCCTCCTGCATCGTCTTGCCGTCAAGCTCGTCCTTGATGACGGAAAGCGGAAGAAAGCGGCTCTTTTGCAGGTAGAGAATCGTCTCGAGGCGCTGCACGTCTCGAGACGAATAGAGGCGATAGCCTCCAGGAGTCCTCGAGGGATTCAGGAGGCCTTCATCCTCGAGATACCGAACCTTCGAGACGGAGAGATCTGGATATTGAGGCTGAAGCCGTTTGACGACCTTGCCGATGGTGAGATAGCCGGCGTCGGCCATGGAAGCCCGCTACTCGCCCGTGGCAATCTTGGTGGTGTTGCGCGTAACGTGGAACACCATGCGGAACGTGCCAATCTGAATCGTGGAGCCATCCTGAAGCGTGGCGTTGTTCACGATGGCGCCATCGACCCACGTGCCATTGAGCGACCCGAGATCCTCGATGGTTGCGAGGCGACCCTGGAGACGGAGCACGGCATGATGACGCGATACCGTCATGTCATTGAGGAAGACGCCGCTCGCAGGATCGCGCCCTATAGTGACCTCCGGCGTGTCAAGGACGAGGGTGGAGCCCGTCTGCGGACCCTTGAGGATGGTCAGCGTGGGGTTCTCGGGACGAACGCCGCCCATGAGGTCGGGAACGGTGGCGTCAGTCGAGGGCATGCAAAAGATGGCCGTGGCATCGGATGTCGGAGCCTTAGAGCCCATGTTGTTCGCGTTCTGATCCTGCATAGGTAAATCCCCCCAAGCGGTTAGTGACTTGTTCATTGTACCCATTGGCAGCGAGGTTGGCTCCCTGAGCGCCGCGAGGAGCCGAGTTGCCGGCACGAGTGGCCAGAGGCCCCTCCTACCTGCAGGCTATTGCCTCTATCTGAACGTGTGCCCCCTCGGGGAGGGCCACCACCCCCACGCAGGTCCGTGCGGGAACGGGCTTGTGGAATCGCTCGCCATACACCTCGTCCATGGCCTCGAACTCGTCGAGGTTTGTGAGGTACACCGTCGTCTTGGTAATGTCTGAGAGCGAAAGCTCAAGCTCTGAGAGGACAGCCTCGACGTTGCGAATGCACCGGGCCGTCTGCTGTCCAATGCCGCCGGGAACCCGTTCCCCCGTCTCGGGGTCCACGGGCAGCTGGGCAGAGACGAAGACGAAGCGGGCGGCGGTAGTTCCCTGCGAGGAGGCGCCAAGGGGCTTAGGCGCAGCATCGGTTGTAATCGAGTACATGGTGAACCTCCTATGCGGCACGTCCGGCGTCGATGCCCAGGCTGCCGAGCTGGTCCGAGAGCCCGAAGCCCGTCCTGGTCCAGACGAGGCGCTCGCGTGCCGAGTAGCTTATGGTGCCCACGGTCCTGCCGTCTTGGACCCATTCGCAGACCCCAAGGGTCTCCGAGGGCTCGACGAGCGTTCCGCGCGACAGCATCGTCCTCTGATACGTGGTGGCGCCGCCACCCGGCCAAACGAGGCCATAGGTCGTGGCGTCCGCGGAGACCACGCAAGAGAGGCCGAAGTGGTACGCATAGGGCTCAATCGCCACGGGCCGGTAGCTGCCCGCGAGCTCATGGCGCCCATAGGCGTCAAAGGCCCAGTCAAGCATGGACGCCGTGTCGTCAAAGCGCCCCTGCTTCGTCGTGCAGCCAAGCACGCAGGTGTAGAGCGTCGTTCCGTCACGACGGGCAGCACCGAGGAAGCTCGTGACGGCGTCTCCGGCACCGGTCTTGATGCCAAGCATGCCCCTGTAGGTGTAGAGCAGGCTGTCACTGGTCTCGAAGGTCACCTGAACGCCGCCGACAGGAGCCGTGACGGACTTCAAACGGACGGTGTCGGCGATAAAGGGGTGCTTCGTCATCGCGTAGCGCGCGAGCTTCGTCAGGTCGGACACGCTCGAGTGGTGTCCCTCGGCATCGAGGCCGTGCGGGTTCTCGAAGTGGGTGTGCGTGAGGCCGAGCTCCGCGGCCTTGTCGTTCATCATCTGAACAAAGGCCGCCTCGGAGCCGCCGACCGCAACGGCCACCTCGGAGGCGGCGTCGTTGGCGGAGAGCACGAGCATGACACGCATGAGGTCCCTGAGCGTCGACGTCATGCCCTCGTGATACCCGGCAACGACGGCATTCTCCGCCAGCGTGACATCATGAAGCTGGTAGGTGGCATCGAGGGGGGCGCCGCTCTCGAGCGCAACGACGGCCGTCATGATCTTCGTGATGGAAGCCATATTGATCTCGGCGTCGGGATTCTTGCTAAAGAGCACGTTTCCCTCAGAGTCCACGACCATGGCGGCCTGGGCCTCCGCAAGCTTGGGCTCGCCGAGGTCCTCGGCCATAGCGGAACTCGATGCCCCAAACCAAGCCAAAACGAATGCGATCAGCGCACACGCAAGCGCCACCATGGGTCTCGCGGCCCATCGCGAGCTACCCGCACGGAGCCCGCAGCACCTAGTGCTCATGGGTGGCCACTCCCCGCGCGCGACACGTGCGAACGATGGAGACGCCCTCGATGGTGTACACAACGGCCGTGACGAGCGATAAGACGCAGCCAGCGTATACGAAGATAAGGCCAATGGGGCCACCCACCCCGTTAAGTCCAGGAAGCCATGAGGCATTCGTCACACCCAGGCCTTCGATGACGGGAAGGCCAAGCAGAAGGTCGCAGAAGCCGAACATGAGAAGCGCCGTCGTAATCTTGCCAACGTAGACGACGTCGATAGGACGCTCGCGGTACCGGCGGACATACATGCCACCGCACGCCAGGTAGCAGTCGCGGCCGATGACGAGAAAGGCCACCCAGCCGGGAAGCTCCCCGGTCACCACAAGGCCCAGGACGCCAGTGAAGAGCAGCGCGCGATCGCAGATGGGGTCAAGCAGCTTGCCAAACCAGCTGACGGTCTGGGTCCTTCGGGCGATCTGCCCGTCCATCCAATCCGTGCAGGCGGCGAGCGCATAGATGGAAATGGCAAGCGCGCGGTTGACGCGCATCACGAACAGGACGAGGAAGACGATGGTGAGCACGAGCCTCGTCACCGTGATGACGTTGGCGACGGTCAAAATCTTGTTCGAAGGGTTGTCCGGGCTGCCGAGCGGAGCGTCGACGTCGGGCTCAAAGCCCTGCCTCACCTTTTTCTCAAGCCAGGGATGCACGGAAGAATCCACCTCTCGAAGCGCAAAGGCCCCACGCGGGAGCGTCATGGTCGTCACGGGGCCATACGAGCCGGCCCTCGCGGCCGATACCCGTCGGCCGCATCAGTCTTTCGGATGATACCCCAAGCAGCACGGCCAAACCGGATTTCACGAGAGGTCTTGAATTGAAGGGCCCTCATTAGGCACCTTTACGACACCTTGTAACACACAGCATTTATAATGAAAAAACCCAGAGGGTATTACCCTCTGGGCTGCAATTTCTGGTCGGGTGGACTGGATTCGAACCAGCGACCCCTTGACCCCCAGTCAAGTGCGCTACCAAACTGCGCCACCACCCGGTGCCGCTCACTCGCGGCGAAAGAGACTATACCAACCCCATCCCGGCGGCGCAAGGACAAATTTCAAGGAATTTTGTCCGCGACTCGTTCGCCTCAGCCGATCCGGGGTCGCGACCCGTTCGCCTCAACCGGTCCGGGGGGGTTCGCGACTTGTGGGCGCCCGACACCACGGGAGGCGGTGCTCGTGAATCTACCGGTGGCGTATGATGAAAGCTTGTTCCGCGCTGCGGCAGGCAACGAGGGCCAGAGGGCAAGCCACATGACCAGGAGGTTAGGCAAGCGTGCTCAAGCTCACGAGGTACTTGGCGGGATTTGGAAGGGAATGCGCCCTCGCCCCGCTCTTCAAGCTTCTGGAGGCTGCGTTTCAGCTCTTCGTGCCGCTCGTTATGGCGAGCATCGTGGACCAGGGCATCTCCACGGCAAACAGGGGGCACGTCATGCTCAGCGCCGCCGCCCTCGTCATCATGGGGATCGTCGGCTGGGCCTGTGCCGCCTCGGCCCAGTACTTCAGCGCAAAGCTCGGCGCGGGCTTTGGCACGGCCCTTCGAGACGACCTGTTCCGCCACGCCCTCGGTCTTTCGCGCGCAGACATCGACGGGCTCGGCGCCTCGACGCTCGTCACGAGGCTCACAAACGATACGAACCAGATTCAGGATGGGGTCAACCTCTTCTTCCGCCTCGTGCTCAGATGCCCCATTGCGATCTTTGGCGCCATCATCGCCGCATGCCTCGTAAGTGGACTCGAAGGTGGGCTCTTCTGCCTCATCTCGGCGCTTGTCTTCCTCTTCGTCTGGCTCGTCATGCGCGTGACCATACGCCGGTACCGGAGCGTCCAGCGGTGCCTCGACGGTGTGCTCCTCGCCACGAGCGAGCAGCTCGAGGGCATCCGCGTGCTCCGCGCCTTCGGCCGCGAGCGCAAGGAGTGCGAGGCGTTCGACGAGGCCATCGGCGCCCTCAGGCACGAGCAGGTCTCCGTAGGCGACGTCGCCGCCTTCATGAATCCGCTCACGAACGCCGCCGTGAACCTGGGCCTCCTGGCGGTGCTGTCCGTGGGCGGCGCCCAGGTGGACGTGGGAGGCCTCACGCAGGGCGAGCTCGTGGCCCTCGTCAACTACATGTCGCAGATGCTCGTCGAGCTGCTCAAGCTCACGAACCTCGTGAACACGCTTTCCAAGGCAGAGGCCTGCGCGCACCGCGTCAACGAGATTTTCGCCCTGAGCCCGAGCATGGCAGATGGCAAGCGAGACGTGCCGGAGGGTCCCCTCGGCATCGAGTTCTCAGACGTCTCCTTCACCTACCCGGGCGCCGGCGCACCCTCGCTCGAGCACGTGAGCTTCAAGGCCGCCGCAGGCCAGACCGTGGGCGTCATCGGCGGAACCGGCTCCGGAAAGTCGACGCTCGCAAGCCTGCTCATGCGCTTCTATGACGCCTGCGCCGGCACGGTCTCCATTGGCGGCGAGGACGTGCGAGGCCTCAAGGTCGAGCGCCTTCACGAAGCGGTGTCCCTCGTTGACCAGCGGCCGAGGCTCTTCGCCGGCAGCATCGCCTACAACCTGAGCTGGGGGGCCCGGGAGGCTACGCGAGGAGAGCTCGAGGCCTGCGTCGAGACCGCGCAGGCGTCCGACGTGGTGAGGTCTAAGGGTGGGCTCGACGGCCAGATAGAGCAGCTCGGCCGCAACCTGTCGGGAGGCCAACGCCAGCGCCTCTCCATCGCCCGAACCCTTGCCAGGCGCCCCCGCGTGCTCATCCTGGACGACGCGTCGTCCGCGCTCGACCTTGCAACCGACGCGGCGCTCCGCAAGGCGCTCAAGAGGGACTGCGCTGGCACGACCCAGGTCGTCATCTCGCAGCGCGTGTCCGCCATCCGCCACGCGGACCTCATCCTCGTGCTCGACGAGGGCCGTCTCGTTGGCTCGGGAACGCACGAAGACCTCGTCGCAGGTTGCGACGTCTACCGAGAGATCTGCGAATCCCAGCTTGAGCGCGAAGAGGTGTCCTCATGAGCAGCAGCGACAAGTCACAAGGGAAGCCGTCCCGCACAGCCACGCTGCGCCGCGTGCTCTCCTTCCTCGCCCCACACGGGCTCGCCCTCGTGGCATCCCTGCTCCTGGCGGCAGCCGTCGTGGTGTCCACCCTGCTGGTACCGGTGCTCTCCGGCCAGGCCATCGACCGAGTTGTGGGGCCAGGGGAGGTCGACTTCCCCGGCCTGGCAGGTGTCCTGCGCAAGCTCGCGGCGTCCGTCTTGGCCACCTGCATGAGCCAATGGCTCCTCACGGCCGTCACCAACCGCGTTGCCTACGACGTCGTGTTCGACATGAGGGAGCGGGCCTTCTCGAAGCTCCAGCGCCTGCCGCTCTCATACATCGACTCGCACAGGCACGGAGACGTCGTGAATCGCATCGTCACGGACGTCGACCAGTTCTCCTGCGGCCTCGTGATGACCTTCCAGCAGTTCTTCACGGGAGCGCTCACCATCGCGCTCACGCTGTGGTTCATGTTCAGGCTGAACGCCATCGTGACGGTGGTCGTCGTCTGCGTGACACCGCTCTCGATACTCGCGGCAAAGCTCATAGCGGGACGCGGCTACGCCTACTTCCACGACCAGAGCACGCAGCGCGGTGAGCTCACGTCCATCGCCGAGGAGTACGTGGGCGGCATGCCGGTTGTGGAGACGTTCGATGCGCAGCAGATTGCCCTCGGGCGCTTCACGGACGCCGACGCACGCCTTGCCCAGGCAAGCTTCCGTGCCGTCTTCTACTCCTCGCTCATCAACCCGACGACGCGCTTCGTCAACTCGCTCGTCTATGCCGGCGTGGGCATCTTTGGCGCCCTCGCCGCCATTGACGGCACGCTCACGGTGGGCGGCCTTACGGCGTTTCTCAACTACGCAAACCAGTACACGAAGCCCTTCAATGACATCTCCGAGGTGGTCACCGAGCTCCAGAACTCCCTGGCGTGCGCCGCCCGCCTCTTTGACCTTCTTGACGAGGAAGAGGAGGTGCCCGACGCCGCCGATGCCATCGAGCTCAGGGACGTTCGGGGCGAGGTGCGGCTCGAGGACGTCTGCTTCTCCTATGTCCCGGACAGGCCCCTCATCCAGCATTTCAGCCTGGAGGCGCGCCCGGGCATGCGCGTGGCCATCGTGGGACCGACGGGTTGTGGCAAGACGACCCTCATCAACCTGCTTATGCGCTTCTACGACGTCGACTCGGGACAGATTCTCGTGGACGGGCATGACGTGCGCGACGTCACGAGGGCAAGCCTCAGGGCCTCCTATGGCATGGTCTTGCAGGAAACCTGGGTGAAGTGCGCATCCGTACGCGACAACATCGCGCTCGGCAAGCCTGACGCAACCGACGAGGACGTGAGGAGGGCCGCTGAGGACGCCTTCGCCGACGACTTCATCGCGCGCCTTCCCAACGGCTACGACACCGTACTCGACGGCGAGGAGGCCTCGATATCTGCCGGGCAACGTCAGCTCCTCTGCATCGCGCGCGCGATGCTCGCCTGCGCCCCGATGCTTATCCTTGACGAGGCAACGAGCAACATCGACACCCGCACCGAGGTGAAGGTGCAGGAGGCGTTCGAGCGCCTCATGAAGGGGCGCACGAGCTTCGTGGTGGCGCATCGCCTCTCCACGATTCGCAACGCGGACGCCATCGTGGCGATGAGGGACGGGCACGTCGTCGAGCTTGGCACGCATGACGAGCTGCTTGCAAAGGGCGGGTTCTATGCGAGCCTCTACCGAAGCCAGTTCGAGTCATAGCGGACGACGCGACGGCTCGATTGGCGCGGCATACTCGGCCCCGGAATGTCTGAGCCTGAAGGCAATCAGCGAAAGGCCAAGGCGCACTCGAGCGAAAAGGCGCCAAAGGCTCGGCGCAGAAAGGGCGCCCGGGAGGTAGGATTCCTCCCGGACGCCCTGTTCGTTAGCGCAAAGAGAGCTCACGAAACCACAGACCCATCATGAAGCCCCTCGGACACCGCACCCGGAGGCCTCGGCCCACCACAAGGGCCAGATTGGCCTCGACAGGCTAGTGGGTCTCACCGCTGACGACCTTGATGTCCTCGTCATTTGCGACGCACGCCTCCAGTGCGGCGCGAAGCGCGTCGGCCATGACGGAAACGGACATCGACGGCATGCCGTTGGCCTTGCCCACGACTTGCTCGGTGGCAAACGGAACATGCACGAAGCCGCCACGGGCCTCGGGGCGCTTGCGAGCCAGGAGGTAAAGCGCGTTGTACATGAGCCAGTTGCAGACATACGTGCCGGCCGTATAGGAGACGAAGGCCGGGACACCGGCGTCATTCATGGCCTTGGCCATGGCCTTTACGGGCAGCGTGGCAAAGTAGGCGGTCTCGCCGTCGGCGCGAACCGGCTCGTCCATGGGCTGCTCGCCGTCGTTGTCGGGAATGCGGGCCTCGACAAGGTTGATGGCGACGCGCTCGACGGTCATCGCCGAGCGGCCACCGGCCTGTCCCACGCAGAGCACCACGTCGGGCTCCTCGCGGTCAATGGCATCCTCAAGCACCAGGGCGCTCTTTGTGAACACCGTGGGCACCTCGAGCTTGACGACCTCGTAGCCGGCAATCTCGTCCGGCAGCAGCTTCACGGCCTCGAACGCCGGGTTGACGGACTCTCCGCCAAACGGGTCAAAGCCGGTGACGAGCATTTTGGGCATAGCTTCTCCTCAGACTTGTAGGGCCACATGGCCCAACTTCACGCGCCTAGGCAAATGCGAGCATGTAGACGATCTGGACCACGATCATGACGAGGGCGGGCACGACCTGCTTCTTGATGACACCCATGCGGTCCTCCATCTCCAGGATGGCGACCGGCACGATGTTGAAGTTGGCGGCCATGGGCGTGAGCAGCGTGCCGCAGTAGCCGCAGGTGAGCCCCACCACGCCGACAAGCGCCGGGTCGGCGCCGAGCTGCAGCACGAAAGGCGCTGCAACGCCGACGGTGAGCACGGTGATGGCGGCAAACGCGTTGCCCATGATCATCGTGAAGAGCATCATGCCGATGCCGTAGGCGATGATTCCAGCCGTCATGTTGCCGGAAGGAATGACGACGCCCATGATCTCGGAGATCACGTCACCGACGCCCGTGGCCGTGAAGATGGCGCCCAGGCTCGCGAGGAGCATGGGAAGCATGCAGAGTGCGCCCATGGCCGAGAGCAGGCGCTCGGAGTCGCTGAAGAAGACGCCGACGGTGTTCTTGCGGGAATACACGTGGAGAATGACGGCAGAGAGGACCACGCCGATGCTGCAGCCCGTCAGGGCGCCGATGAAGGGGATGAAGGCGCCGATGAGGGCGCAGACACCGAGGCAAAGCGACGGGATGAAGATCTTCATGCCGATGCTCTCGTAGTTTGCCTCGACCTCGTCGGGCTTGGGTGCGCCCTCATCGGAGGCCTTGCCCTTCTGAACCTGCTTGAAGATGGCGGGCAGCACCATGATCACGATGACGACGCCGTTCACGAAGTCGCCGAGCCAGCGGCCAAAGGCCATCACGATGCCGAGCGCCACCCAGAAGACGAAGGTGCCGTAGCGGCCGGCGTTGGTCTTGTCCTTGAGGTTGCGAACGCCGGCATACACCGAGATGATGCCCATGAAGATGTAGAAGACCTCGAGCATCTTGTTTCCGATGGTGACGGAAGGATCCATGAAGAAGCTCATGCTAGGCCTCCTTGGCACTCGTGGCGGCCTCGCCGTAGTACTTGCGGCGGAGCTTGGCGTCCTTGACGATGTAGTAGATGGCCGTCACGACCACGGCGATGATGCAGACCGGCACCTCGACGAGGGCAAGGCGCAGCAGGTCCACATCGTAGCCGAGCGTGGCCAGGGTCGACTGAACCAGCAGGGCGCCGCCGCCGCCCACGAAGAGCATCTGGCCAAAGAACCAGGCCACGTTCTCCATGCCGGAGGCCATGCCCTTGATCTGGTCCACGTGCTCGGGGTTAGGCTTGTGGCCAGCGGCCGTAATCGCACCCACGGCCATGGGGATGACGACCGGGCGCACGAAGCCGGCGACGCCGCCGAAGCCCACGTTGAAGGCCGCAAACACGACGCGCATGACGCCATAGAGGGCAATCACGATGCCGGGCGTAGCGTTCTTGAACTTGCCGATGAGCGCCGTCGCCGCCTTCTTGAGGCCGTTTCGCTCGAGCGTGCCAGCAACAAACATGACGATGATGAAGATGGCCATGCTGCGGTTGGACACAAACGACTTGCCAAGCGTGATGAGGAAGCCGTCGATGCCGAGCCCGCCGATGAGAGCCGTGGCGAGCCCCGCCGCCATGACGATGAGGATCGCGTCGAGCTTGAGGGCAAAGCCCACAATCACAATCGCGATGCCAATAAGGACGAGATAGTTCATATGCCTCTCCTACGTTGGGAATGGGACCGGGATAGGGTAGCCCACTTTGCCACGCTAAAGTAACCGGGATTTAAAATAATTCCCCACAGGTTAACGGAGGATCGGGGACGCACGGACGTGCGAGCAGATGGCCGCCCGGCGCCCTCGAGCCAAGAACAAGCCCGCCGCGCATGCGGCGGGCAGCCAAGTCCCGTTACCCCTCGAGCCTCTCGGAGAGCTCGAGCCACTCGCCCTCGAGCTCATCGAGGCGCGCCCTGGCATCGTCGACCTTGGTCTGGGCCTCCTCGAGGGCAACATAGTCCGTGGGGTCAACCTCGCCCATCGCACGCTCGAGCTCCTCGATGCGCCCGCGCTGCGTGTCCATCTTGCCCTCGAGGCTCGTGATCTGCTTTTTGAGCCTCCACTCCTCGGAGCTCGACAGACCGGCGGAGCGCCTGGGCCCAGAGGGCGCGCCGGCATCCTGCGCCGCCTTTGGGACCTTCGGGGCGGGCCCATGGCCGGAGACGGAGCCCGAGCCGTGACGGTTGCCAATGAGCCCCAGGTACTCGTCAACGCCGCCGGGAACGTGCGTGATATGCCCGTCAATGAGGGCAAACTGGTCGTCGGTCACGCGTTCCATGAGGTAGCGGTCGTGGCTCACGAGCAGAAGCGTGCCGGGCCAGGTATCGAGCAGGTCCTCCATCACGGCGAGCATGTCGGTGTCGAGGTCGTTGCCCGGCTCGTCGAGGATGAGGACGTTGGGCTCGTCGAGCAGGACGCACATGAGGGCCAGGCGCCTCGCCTGGCCGCCGGAGAGATCCTTGATGGGCGTGTCGAGCTCGCTCGTCTCGAAGCCGAGGCTCTCGAGCAGCTTGGTGGGCGTGTACTCCTTGCCACCGATGACATAGCTGCGCTTATAGGTGCCCAGAAGCTCGCGCACGCGCCAGTCGAGCTTGTCCGCCAGAAGGTCGATGTGCTGCGAGAGAATGCCAAGCTTGACGGACTTGCCGATCTTCACGTGGCCGCTCGTGGGCGCCAGCTTGCCGTCGAGGAGGCGGAGCAGGGTCGTCTTGCCGGCGCCGTTCTCGCCAAGGATGCCGTAGCGGTCACCGGGGCCGATGAGCCAGTCCACGTGATCGACGACCGCCTTGGGGCCATAGCGCACGCAGGCCTGCTTGAGCTCGAACACCTGCTTGCCCAGGCGACTCACCGCAAGGCGCTTGAGCTCGAGCGGATTGCGCATGGGCGGCACGTCGGCAATCATGGCGCGGGCGGCCTCGATTCGAAACTTTGGCTTGCTGGAGCGTGCCTGGGCGCCGCGCGAGAGCCAGGCGAGCTCCTTTCTCAGCATGTTCTGCCTGCGGTCCTCCATGACGGCGGCCTGGCGGTCGCGCTCGACGCGCTGCTGGATGTAGGCGGAGTAGCCGCCCTCGAAGGGCTCGACGACGCGGTCGTGCACCTCCCACATGCTCTCGCACACCTCGTCGAGGAACCAGCGATCGTGCGTGATGACAAGCAGGGCGCCCGAGCCCTGCTGCCACCTGTGCCTCAGGTGAGACGCCAGCCACGTGATGGCGCCCATGTCAAGATGGTTGCTGGGCTCGTCGAGCAGAAGGACGTCCCATGTGCCGATGAGCAGCCTCGTGAGGTCAACACGCCTGCGCTGGCCACCGGAGAGCGTCCCCACCTTTGCGTTCCAGTCAACGTCGCCGATGAGCTCGGCGATGATGCGGCGCGTCTCGGGGTTGGAGGCCCACTCGTACTCGGGGACGTCTCCCACGACCTCGTGGGAGACCGGCTGGTCGTCGTCGAGGTCGTCGGACTGGCCAAGCATGCCTACCGAAATGCCGCCGCGCCAGGTGACCTTGCCGCTCTCTGGCTCGATCTTGTGGCCAATGAGTTGTAGGAGCGTAGACTTGCCGTCTCCATTCTTGCCGACGATGCCGATGCGGTCGCCCTCGTTGACGCCGATCGTCACGTCATCGAGCACACGCTTGCCCGGCCACTCCTGGCCAAGGTGCTCGCATCCGATGAGAATACCCATGTCACTCCCCCGTGTCGTCGTCGCGCCGGGCGCGCAGCGCCCCCATCGTCTCCCCAACGTCCGCCCCGTCCGCAAGGGCGCGGAGGGCAGAAATCTCTGCCGCATAACCCGGCAGCTTGTTGGGGGTCTCGAGAATCATAGGAAGGCCACTCAAACGCTCGTCGCGCACGATGCGCGCGAAGCACCCAAGCCCAAGATGCCCCAGGCCAAGCCGCTCGTGGCGGTCCTTGTGCGCGCCCTGCGGGTTCTTGGAGTCGTTGAGGTGCAGCGCCCTCAGACGGCCTAGTCCTATGATGCGGTCAAACTCCCCAAGGACGCCGTCCAGATCATGCGCGATGTCATAGCCCGCGTCGCTCACGTGGCAGGTGTCGAGACAGACGCCCAGGAGCTCGTCGTGCTTGACACCCTCGATGATGCGGGCGAGCTCCTCGAAGGTGCGGCCCACCTCGGTGCCCTTGCCGGCCATGGTCTCGAGCAGCACGAGGGTCTTCTGGCCGGGAACGAGGGCCTCGTTGAGGCCCTCCGCAATGAGGCGGATGCCCTCCTCCGACCCCTGGCCCACATGGCTTCCGGGGTGGAAGTTGTAGAGGTTGCCAGGCAGGAGCTCCATGGTATGGAGGTCCTCCGCCATGGCCCGGCGCGCAAAGGCGCGCACGTCGGGCTTGGCGGAGCAGAGGTTGAGCGTGTAGGGGGCATGGGCCACAAGCGGGCCAAAGCCATGCTCGGCCATGGTCTGCCCCAGGCGGGCGGCGTCATCGGCATCCGCGGCCTTGGCGTTGCCGCCGCGCGGGTTCCGCGTGAAGTAGGCAAAGGTCGTGGCCCCTATCGAGACGGCGCGCTCCCCCATCGCCTCGAAGCCGCCAGAGCTTGAGAGGTGGCAACCGAGGAACAGCACTACTCGGCTTCCCCTCCCTCAAGCTCCACCCGGCTGGCGGTCACCGTACGGTCGAGGTCGGCGACATCGGACATGGCGGGCATGAGGACGGTCTCGTCACCGGACGCCTCGGGCATGCGGCGGGGCCGCTTGTTCTTGGCGCCGCCGCCGAGGAGCGTCGTCTTGTCGAGCACATCGTCGTAGGCCGGACCACCCTCGGGCTCGCCCTCGATCAGCATCACGAGCTTGCGAACGATGGCCTCGGCAACCTCCTCTTTGGGAAGGCAGGCGAGCTGCTGCACGCCATGCGGGGTCACGAACGCCACGCGGTCGGTGTCCGAGCCAAAGGTGGAGTCCGGGCGAGAGACGTCGTTGGCCACGATCATGTCGCAGCCCTTGCGGGCGAGCTTCTCGCGGGCATGCTCGATGACGTTCGAGGTCTCGGCGGCAAAGCCCACGACCACGCGGCCGCCGCGCTCATGCGAGATGCCGGCGAGGATGTCGTCGTTCTCCACCAGCTTGACGTCGCCCAGGCGCTCCGTCGCTTTCTTGAGCTTGTGGTCGCTCTTCTTGGCGGGGCGGTAGTCGGAGACGGCCGCAGCGAGCACGGCGGCGTCGGCGCAGGCAAAGGCATCCTTGGTGGCCTGGAGCATCTCGGCGGCCGTCGTGACGCGCACGACACCCACGCCGGCGGGCACCGGAAGAGAAACCGGGCCGGAGACGAGGGTCACGTGAGCGCCATGAGCCGCCGCGGCGGCGGCGATCGCGTATCCCATCTTGCCGGAGGAGGCGTTGGAGAGGTAACGGACGGGGTCGATGGCCTCGTGAGTGGGGCCAGCCGTCACCACGACGTGCTTGCCCGCGAGGTCGCCGGTGGCACGCAGACGGAAGAGCACCGCCGCCACGATCTGGTCGACGGCGGCAAGCTTGCCCTCGCCCACATCCCCGCAGGCAAGGCGGCCGGAATCCGGGCCCACCATGATGACGCCACGGTCCTGGAGGGTCTCGACGTTGGCCTTCGTGGCGGGGTTCTGCCACATGTGCACGTTCATGGCCGGTGCCACCACGAAGGGCCCCTGGCAGGCGAGCAGCGTGGTGGTCACGACGTCGTCCGCGATGCCCTGCGCCATCTTGGCGATGACATTGGCCGTGGCCGGAACCACGAGCGCGAGGTCTGCCCACTCGGCGAGCTCGATGTGCGGGATGGGGGTCTCGGGGTCATCGAAGAGGTCGAGTGCCACGCGGTGCCCGGAGAGGGCCTCGAAGGTGGTGGGGCCAACGAGCCTGGTGGCCTCGCGCGTCATGGCCACGCGAACCTCGCAGCCCCCCTTCTGGAGACCGCGGAGGACCTCGCATGCCTTATACGCGGCAATGCCCCCGCTCACAAACAGCGCGACGCGCGGCGCGCGCTCGGAATCGGTGCCAAACGTAGCCATAGCCCCTTACGCCTCCTGGGAAACGACGAGGATGCGCTTGCAGTACGGGCAGGTCGTGACCTCGGAGGCACTGCGGCGGATATCGGCAAACGAGCTCGGCTGTAGGGTGACACGGCAGGCGGAGGGCTTGTTGCCCACGAGGGTCTCGACGGCCACGCCCCCAAAGCGCTTCCTGGCCTTCTCATAGCGGTCGAGGAGCTCGGGCGAGATTCCGGACACGATATCCGCGCGCTCGGCCTTGAGCTTGCCCGCCTGCTCGGTGATATCGGCGGCAGCCTGGCGCCAAGAGTCGGTGAGGGCCTGTTCCTCCTTGGCAAGGCGCGCCTTGAGGGCCTCGGCGTTGCGCTCGGCGCGCTCGACGGTCTCGAGGCGCTCGAGCAGGCGCTCGGTGTCAAAGTCGACCTTCTCCAGCTTCTTGGCAAGCAGGGAGAGCTGCTCCTCCAGGTCGATGGTGTCGCGATAGTCGACGACGTCCTTGGCCTGCTCCTGGCACTCGGCCACGTGGCCCTCGAGCAGCTTCTTGCAGTCCTCGAGGTCGGCAAGCTCAATCTCGACGTCCTTGCGCTGGCCCATGATCTTCGCGAGCTCGGACGTCACCTTCTTCGATGCAGCTCGGGCGGCCACGACCCTGCCCCGCTGGGGCAGCTGGTCTGCCGCCTTGCTCAGGCGAAGGAGGGTCAGGTCAATCTCTTGGAGCCTTACCAGTGCGGTTGCCTCAGACATGTGCTTCACTCCTCCGCGGCCCACGCGTGCCAGCGCAAGCCCTCATCGAGTACCTCTATGCTCGTATCATCACTGACCCCGGCAGCCAGCGTACGCGCCAGCAGCGCGGCGTACGGAAGCTCCGAGGCATCGTGCCCAAGTAGTATAGCGTCCACGCCGGCCTCCGCCAGCTCGGACAGGTGGTGGTAACCCGCCTCGCCCGCAATCACCAAGTCCGCGCCACGCGCAATGGCCTGGGAGGCAAAGCCGCCAAACGAGCCCGAGCTAAAGGCCACCGTCTCCAGGCGCCGCCCGTCCTGGCCCCACACGACGGGCGCACAGCCAAAGGAGTCGCGGCAGCGCCGGGCAAGCTCGCCCGTGGTGACGCCTACGGCCCGGAGCCATGCCCCGAAGCCGTCTGGTTCGAAGAGCCTGCCCGTACGCTCGAGGCCGAGAAGCTCGGCCGCGAGGTCAAGCGCGGCGTCGCTACGGTCGAGGTTGGTGTGCATGGACACGAGCGAGACGCCGAGGCGGGCCGCCCACCAGACGCACGAGCCGCCGATGGAGCCGTCGCGGATGTCGGGCGTCACCGGAAACGGCGGCTCGAGAAACGCGGGGTGGTGCGTCACCAAGACGTTGCAACCCGCCTCGTGGGCCGCGCGAATCGTGCGAGGCGTGGCGTCAAGCGCGCACGCGATGCCCGCGACGCGTGCGTCTGGGTCTCCCACGGAAAGCCCGGGGCGGTCCCATGGCTCGGCCGCATCGCGCGGAAAGCGCTCGAACAGCAGCTCTATGACCTCGGACACCCTCACCTGAGCTCACCCACAACGGCGAGCAGCGCATCGCAGAAGGCATCGAGCTCGGAGAGGGCGACGCGCTCGTCAAAGGAGACGCGGAGGGAGCCCAGAGCCTCGTCACGGGGGATGCCCATGGCGGAAAGCACGTGGCTCGGGTCGAGCGAGCCCGAGGAGCAGGCAGAGCCGGCGGAGACCTCGAAGCCTCGCGCGTCGAGCTGCAGCACGAGGGTCTCGGAGTCCAGCCCCGGCACCATGACGCTCACCATGCCGGGGAGCCTGCCCTCGTCCACCACGACGGACGTCGTGGGAACGATGCCCGTGCCCTCGGCGCACAGGCGCCCATAGACGTGGGACGCCAGCGAGGCCACACGTGCTCGCGTCTCCCCAAGGTTGGAGCAGACGAGCTCTGCCGCGGCCGCGAAGGCAACGGCGCCGGCAACGTCCTGCGTACCGGGCCTGCGGCCAAGCTCCTGGCCGCCGCCCAGGCTCTGGGCCTCGAAGGGACAGCGCGTGCGCATGGCGAGCGCACCCACGCCGAGGGGACCGCCGATCTTGTGGGCGGCGACGGAGATTGCGTCTGCGCGGCGCGCGTCCACGGGAATGCGACCAAAGGCCTGCACGGCGTCGACGTGCACGAGCGCGCCTGCGGCGTGCGCGGCCTCGACGATGCCGGCCGTGGACTGCACCACGCCCGTCTCGTTGTTCGCGGCCATGACGCTCACGAGCGCGCAATGCTCGCCTGACGCGCGTCTGACCTCCTCGGGCGAGACGACGCCGTCCCGTCCCGGGCGCGCGAGCTCCACATCGAAACCGCGGCCCCTGAGGAGGCTCGCGACGTCGAGGACGGAGTCATGCTCGATGGCGGACAGCACAACCCGGCTGCGCGAGCGGTCACGGCGCCTGGCGCCCTCGGCCATGCCGAGCACGGCGAGGTTGTTGGACTCCGTGCCGCCGGAGGTGAGGAGCATCTCGCTGGGCCTGAAGCCGCAGTCGAGGCAGCGGGCAAGCGTGGCGCGGGCCCCATCGAGCTTGCGGGCAGCTTCGCGCCCAAGGGTGTGCAGGGAGTTGGGATTGGCAACGGAGCAGGGAAGCTCGTGGTAGGAGACCCATGCGTCACGCGCCTCGGGCCTCAGGGGCGCCGAAGCGGCATAGTCGAGATAGATGTAGTCCATGCTCCTTAGGCCCTCCTAGTGAGGCCGGAGCGACCCGCCTCGCGAATCTCGGCGATGGCCGCCGCGCGGTCCTGCTTGCCGTAGACGGCGCTGCCGGCAACGAGCAGGTTGGCGCCGGCCTCCACGATGCCGGCCGCGTTGGCGGCACCCACGCCGCCGTCGACCTCGATGAGCGGGTTGACGCCGCGCTCGGCGCAGAGGGCCCGCACCTGGCGAAGCTTGCGAAGGGTGCCGGGAATGAAGCATTGTCCGCCAAAGCCAGGGTTCACCGACATGATCAGGACGAGGTCGAGGTCCTCGATGATGGCGTCGAGCGCGGAGACCGGGGTGGCGGGATTCAGGGAGATGCCCGCCTTGGCTCCGGCGTCGTGGATGGCCGACACGATGCGGTGCGCGTGCGTGGCCGCCTCCCAATGGAAGGTGACGACATCCGCCCCCGCCTCGAGGTAGAGCCCAACCATGTCATCCGGGTTCGAAATCATGAGGTGAACGTCGGCGGGTTTGCTCGTGACGCGCTTGACGGCCTTCACCACGTTGGGGCCAAAGGTGAGGTTGGGCACGAAGTGTCCGTCCATGACGTCGACGTGGACGAAGTCTGCCGCCGAGATGGCCTCGAGGTCTTGCCCGAGGTTGGCTATGTCTGCCGACAGGATTGATGGGGCAATGAGGACGTCTTCGAGCATGGATGCATCCCTTCGTGGCTATCTATTCAGCTGAACGTTCACAGTCTAGCGCGAGCGGCGGACACCATTTGCCGCGGGCGACATGCCATAGAACTCCTCGGTGGGCACGCGCTCCATGAGCAGGGCAGCCATGTCCCGCACCGGAACGTCTCCGTGGATGACGCGCCACACCGCGTCGCAGATGGGAAGCTCCACGCCAAGGCGCGCGCCAAGCTCGCGCACGGATATGACGGCGCGGGCGCCCTCGACCACCATGTGCGTCTGGCGCTCGAAGTCCGCGAGGGAGGAGCCCTGGATGTAGGCCTCGCCAAACCTCCGGTTCCTCGAGTGCTCGGAGGTGCAGGTGGCCACGAGGTCTCCCATGCCAGCAAGTCCCATGCAGGTCATGGGCTGGCCACCGCAGGCATGGGCCATGCGGCCAATCTCGGCCACGCCGCGCGTCAGGAGCAGCGCGAGGGTATTGTCGCCAAAGCCAAGCCCCGAGCACATGCCGCAGGCGATGGCGATGACGTTCTTGACGGCTCCGCAGACCTCGACGCCGCGGACGTCCTCCGAGACGTAGACGCGGAAGGCGGGAGTGGCCACGAGCTCGCGAAGCCTGCGCGCAAGCTCGAGGTTGTCGCTCGCGATGACGGCAGCGGCAGGAAGCCCCTGGCAGACCTCCTCGGCGTGGTTGGGGCCGGAAAGCGCGGCTATGCGCTCGGGGTGTCCGAGCTCGCGAGCGGCCACCTCGGTCATGAGCAGGCCCGTGTGCGGCTCGATGCCCTTCGTGAGCGTCAGGGACGTCACCCCAGGCGCAAGCGAGCCCGCAAGGTCTGCGCACACAGAGCTCAGGTGCGTGGAGGGCAGCGCGAGCACGCAGGCGTCGATGCCCGCCACGGCCTCGGAAAGCGAGGCGGTTGCCCGCACGTTGCCGGGCAGCTCATAGCCGTCGAGGTAGCGCGGGTTCACGCGCGTCTCGTTGATGGCTTCGGCGGACGAGGCGGAGTGGCACCACAGGGAGACCTCGTCAGCGTTGGAGGCGACGAGACCGGCAAAGGCCGTGCCCCAGGAACCGGCGCCGATGACGGCAACGCGGCTCACTTGGCATCCCCGCCCTCATCCTCACGGGAGCCTGCGCCCTCGAGCGGGTCGGTGCCCTCGCCCTTCTTGTGGAAGGAGAAGGCCTTCTCCTTGCCGTGCACAAGCTTGTCGATGTTTGAGCGATGAGCCCAGACGACCGTCCAGCCGGCAAGGGCGAGGGTGAGGAACAGGCCCAGGTTCCATCCACAGATGAGGCAGCCCACGAAGGGGAGCACGGCGGCAACCGTGACGGAACCAATCGAAACGCGCTTCGTGATGGCCACGAGCACGATGAAGATGCCAAGCTCAATGAGGCCCACGGGCCACACGAAGCCCAGAAGCGACCCCACGCCCACCGCGATGCCCTTGCCGCCGTGGAAGTGCAGGAACGGCGAGAAGATGTGACCCCACACGGCAGCGACCATCACGAGGCCAACGAGCCAGGCTCCCTGGCCCGTGGGGGCCACCGAGATGCCGGTGGCGTGCGCCAGGACAAAGCCGTCCTGCTGGAACAGGACGCTTGCCAGGCCCGTGGCCAGAGCGCCCTTGCCAGCGTCGAAGAGCAGCGTGAGCGCCGCGGCGCCCTTGCCGATCTCGCGGGCGACGTTGGTGGTGCCGATGTTGCCAGAGCCCACCTTCTGGATGTCGACCCCCTTGACGTGGGCGATGATCTTGCCAAAGGGTATGCCGCAGACGAAGAACGTCGCGAGCAGATAGATGGCAAGCACGCTCTGGTTGATGGAGTTGCCGAAAAGTACGCTCGACAGGGATACCGCTTCCAAGGAGACCTCCAAGGTCGATGCACGCACGCAAAGCGCCCGGCACAGGCCGGGCGCATATGGTCTACGAGAGAGACGAGGTCTGCTGCTTCTTGCGGAACCTCAGGCGAACGGGCGTGCCACCGAGCTCGAAGACCTGGCGCATGCGGTTCTCGAGGTAACGCTTGAAGTTGTCATCCACAAGCTCGGGGAAGTTGCAGAAGAAGGTCACCGCCGGCGGGCAGTTGCCCGTCTGGTTTGCGTACTGGATGCGCAGGCGCTTGGGACCCTTCACCACGGTGTGGCCGCTCTCGCGCATGGCGGCGAGCATGTCGTTGAGCTTGCCGGTGGGAATCTGGCTCTTGTGGGCGGCGCCGGCGCGGTCCACGAGCGTCCACACCTTCTCGAGCGAACGGCCCGTGAGGGCGCTCACGCGCAGGACCGGCGCCCAGGGCGCAAACGTCATGCGACGCGCGACGGACTGCATGACCTCCTCGCGCTGGCGGTCGTCCTCGAGCAGGTCCCACTTGTTGAGCAGGATGACGAGGGCGCACCCGCGCTCGATGGCCAGGCCCGCGATCTTCTGGTCCTGCTCTGTGACGCCAACCGAAGAGTCAACGACGAGCACGCAGACCTCGGCCTCGTCGATGGCGCGAAGGCCGCGCACGAGGCTGTAGTACTCGACGTCCTCGTGGACGAGGTTGCGCTTGCGCATGCCGGCGGTGTCGACGAGGCGATAGCGCCTGCCCTCGCGCTCGACGACGACGTCGAGCGCGTCGCGCGTCGTGCCGGCGACGTCGCTCACGATCGAGCGGTTCCTGCCGGCGAACCGGTTGGTGATAGAGGACTTGCCCACGTTGGGGCGGCCGATGATGGCAACCCTCAGGGCGTCGGAGGGATAGACGGCCTCGGGCGTGGGCTCGGGCAGCGCCTCGACCACGTCGTCCAGGAGGTCACCCGTACCGTGGCCGTGGCCGGCGGAGATGGGAATGGGCTCGCCAAGGCCAAGGGCGTAGAAGTCCCAGAGGGTCTTGTCGTCCGAAGGGTTGTCGAGCTTGTTGGCCACGAGGAAGGTGGGCTTCTTCGTCTTGCGCAGGATGCGGGCGACCGTCTCGTCCTCCTCGGTGACGCCGGTGGTGGCGTCCACGACGAAGATGATGACGTCGGCCTCCTCGCAGGCGGCCTCGGCCTGCTCACGGATGCGGCCGGAGAAGGCGTCGTCGGAACGGCCGGTCTCGATGCCGCCGGTGTCCACGAGCGTGAACTCCGTGCCGCACCACTCGGCGTCGTGGTAGCTGCGGTCGCGCGTGACGCCACGGCTCTCGTGGACGATGGCCTCGCGCTTCTGCGCTATGCGATTCACCAGGGTCGACTTGCCGACGTTGGGGCGGCCGACCACGGCGACGATGGGCTTGGGCATGCGTGCTCCTTGCTCTCGCTGATTCAACCTTGCAAGTCTACCATCACTCATTGAGCGGGGTCCCAGGCGCCACGGAGGCTACAGAAGCCCCCGGATGGCAGACACGAGGGCGTCAATCTGGGCCATGGGCGTGCTGGCGCCTGCCGTCACGCCAATGGCCTCGGCGCCCTCAAACCATAAACCCTCGAGCTCGCCAGGGGTCTCGATGTGGTGCGTGCGCCCGCAGGCGCTCGCGCAGATCTCGGCGAGGCGGGTGGTGTTGGCCGAGTTCCTCCCGCCGATGACGACCATGACGTCCGAGCCCGCCGCAAGCTCGCGGGCGGCCTGCTGGCGCTCGCTCGTGGCCTCGCAGATGGTGTTCACGACGCACACCTCGGGCACCCTGGCCGTAAGGGCCGAGATGACCTCGTCGAGGCGGGCCTTGGCCTGCGTGGTCTGCACCACGACGCCCACGCGCTTGGAGAGCGTGATGCCCTCGAGGGAGGCGACGTCTGCCACCGCCACGGCCCCGGGGGCGTGTCCCAAGATCGCCTCGACCTCGGGGTGTCCGCTCTCGCCCACCACGATGACCTGGTAGCCATCGCGCTGGAGGCGCTCCGCCGCGTGGTGGACGCGCTTGACGTAGGGGCAGGTGGCATCGACGACCGAGAGGCCACGTTCGCGGGCCAAGCGCTCCACCTCGGGAACCACGCCGTGCGTGCGAAGCACGAGCGTCGAGCCAGCCTCGCGGGGAACGTCCTCCACGACGGTGACGCCCGCGCTCTCGAGGCCGGCCACGACCTGGGGGTTGTGGATGAGCGGCCCGAGCGTGTGGACAGGTCCCGTGGCATCGCCTGCCACCTGGTGGACAAGGTCAAGGGCGCGCTGGACGCCATAGCAGGCGCCGGCGTGCTCGGCAACGGTGATGGTGGGCATCAGGCCTCCAGACAAAGGGCCCGGCACCAGGGCGCCGGGCTTGGGTGGTTGGTATCGGACGGGCCTTACCAGAGCCCGGGGTTCTCGACGCGCAGCTCGTCGCGCAGGCGGTAGACCTCGGCCATGGCAGCGCGCTCCATCTCGGCCATCTGGGCCTTGCGTCCCTTGACGCCCAGCGACTCGAACGTGATGGGCTGTCCAAAGGTGACGAGCGGGCGCTTCCCGCGCGTGGGACGCGTCTTGTAGGGGTCCGCCGCACCCACGATGGCGGCGGGCACGACGTCGCTTCTGCCCATCTGCGCGATCATGGCAAAGCCGCCGTGAATCTCGACCTCCTGCTCGTCGCTCTTGACGCGCGTGCCCTCGGGGTAAATCAGCACGCACTCGCCGCGGCCCAGGGCGTCCTTGGCAGCGCGCAGGGCGTTGATGTCGGCCGAGCCGCGCTCGATGGGGATGGCGCCCATGCGGGGAAAGAAGAACTTGGCCGGACCGATGCGGTCGAACTCGCTCTTGTAGATTGGGCGAACCGTGACGCCTCGCATCCCGAGGTAGACGACGGTCGCGACGGGGTCGATCATGGACACGTGGTTCATGACGATAACCGACCCGCGGTCGCGCACGTGCTCCACGAGCTCGTCCATGCCGTAGAACCTCGTTCGCCACTTGATGCGGCAGAACAGCCAGATGAGGAAGAAGACGATGGCGTGAAGCACCCTGATGGGCAGGGGGTACTCCCCCACGCCGTGTGTCAGGTAGTCTCTTCGCTCGCAGCGAAAGGCGCGCATCTTGCCTGTGCCGGAGGAAGTACGCACGCTCCTGCCCTCCGCGCTCATGAGCGCACCTCACGCATGAGGCCCACGATCAGGTCGCACACCTCGTCGACGGAAAGCCCGGTGGAGTCGAGGTGCCGGGCATCGTCGGCAGGACGCAGGGGTGAGGCGGCGCGAGAGGAGTCGGCCTTGTCGCGGGCGATGAGCTCGTCTTCCACGGCGCGCTCCTGGGCGGCGTCCGTTGCCGCGGCCTTGCCCGTGGCGGTGTCTCCGCCGGCGCGCTGGACGGCGCGGCGATGGGCGCGGGCTGCCGGGTCTGCCGTGAGGAAGACCTTGACCTCGGCCGCGGGGAACACGACGGTGCCGATGTCGCGCCCCTCGGCCACGACGTTCGCGCCCTCGGCAAGCTTGCGCTGGAGGGAGACCATCGCCTCGCGGACGGCGGGGTTGGCCGCGACGGCAGACACGTTCGCATCGACCTCGGGCGTGCGAATCTCAGCCGTGCGGTCCTCGCCATCGACCAGGACCTGCTGGCCGGAGGCACCCGTCGTGAGCGAGAGCGGGAGCGTTCGGGCCAGCTCGGCCACGGCATCAGCGTCCGAAGCCGAGACGCCGCGCTCGAGCGCGGCACAGGTCACGGCGCGATACATCGCACCCGTGTCGAGGTAGGTAAGCCCCTCTCGGGCCGCAAGGGCGCGGGCGACGGTGGACTTGCCGGACCCAGCGGGCCCGTCGATGGCAACGATCATCTAGTGCTCCTTAGCATTCGTGATGTGATCGGCGGCGCGGGAGAGGTCGTCCTCCGGCTCGCGGGGAAGCACGCCCACGTCTCCCCCGGGCACGAACCCACGCTCGGCACGGGCCTTGAGCTCGTCTGGCATGAGGCCCGCCGTCTGCAGAGAGAGCCTCGAGCCGTCCGATACGTAGACCATGGACGACACGTTCACGACCACGTGGTTCCAGAACCGGTCGAGAGGCTCGTCGTAGACGGCGGCGAAGATGGCACGGGAAAGGCCGCCGTGCGTGACGCAGGACGTCTTGCCGGGAAGCGTCGCCACGTAGTCGACAAGCGACCTGGCGCGGGCGATGAGGTCCTCAAAGGACTCGGCGCCTGGCGCAGGATCGGTCTTGCCGTCCCGAATCGGCCAGGGAAACTCATACCCGAGCTCCCTGATCTTGTCGAGCCGCACGCCCTCGATGGCCCCGAACTCGATCTCCACGAGACGATCGTCGACGACGGGCTCGATGCCAAGCCGAGCCGCGGCGTCATCGGCAATGGCACGGCAGCGCGAGAGCGGCGAGGTGAGGATGCGGTCGGGGCGCCATGCGGCGATGGCCCCAGCCGCCTGGACGGCCTGCCGGCGACCCCGATCCGTGAGAGCCACGTCCATGCGGCCCGAGAAGAAGTGCTCCACGTTGCTCACCGTCTCGGGATGACGGGTGATGAGAACCCGCCCGAACTCAGCCATGCGCACGCTCTCCCTCCGCCGCGGCCAGAACCGCGCGCCTCTCGGTCTCCGTAAGCTCACGCCACGAGCCCGGCTTGATATCCCCAAGCGTCAGGGGCCCAAACGTGTCGCGATGAAGCGCCACGACCTCGTGTCCCACGACCTCAAGCATACGCTTGACCTGGTGCTTGCGCCCTTCGTGAATCGTGAGGCCCACGACGCTCATGCCCTCGGGCACGCCGCGAGGGGCCACCGGACGCGTGTCGCGAGGACGCTCGAGAAGCTCGACGGCCGCGGGCGCGCAGGGCCCGTCATCTAAGGTGATGCCCCGCTCGAGCCGGCGCGCCTCCACCTCCGCAAGCCGCCCCCGCACGAGCGCGACGTAGTGCTTTTCCTTCTCGAAGGAAGGGTGCAGGAGGCGCTGCGCGGCATCGCCGTCCGTGGTGAAAAGCAGAAGCCCCGTCGTGTCGCGGTCGAGCCTGCCCACCGGAAAGAGGCCGGGATGCTCGCGGATGGGCACGAGCTCGGCCACGCAGGGGCGCCCGCCCGGGTCGCGCATCGTAGTCACGTAGCCCATGGGCTTGTTGAGGATGAGGTAGGTGGCCTCGTCTGCCAGGCGAACCTCGCGCCCGTCGACGGTAACCACGTCCACGGCGGGGTCCACCTTGCTGCCGAGCTCGGTCACGACCTCCCCGTTCACGCGGACGCGCCCCGCGGTCATGAGGTTCTCGGAGCCGCGACGGCTCGCGGCGCCCGCGCGGGCGAGGAACTTCTGGAGCCGCATCGGCACGACGCGCTCGTCTGTGCCCAAGGTCATGAGGCATCCCCCTCGCAAACGGAGGCGGCACCTGTCTCAGGCTGGCCGTCCACCAGAGAGGATGTCCCGGCCTCGGGCCGTCCGTCCGCAGGTGCCATGTCCGCGGCAGGCCCGTCGCCCAAAGCGTCCCCGGCTCCATCGTCGAGCAGCTCACGCTCCTCGTCCATGTCGTCGGCGGCCTCCTCGAGGGTCGACTCGATGCTCCGACCGCTCAGGCGCTCGCGAATGAAGCGCTTTGACTCCTCGTCTGGGGCAAACTCCTCCAGGTTGGGAAGCTCGCGCAGGCTCTTGAGGCCAAAGCGCTCGAGAAACGCCTGCGTGGTGCCATAGCGAATCGCCTGGGTGCGCCGCGGGTCCTTGCCCGCCTCGCGAACGAGTCCCTTGTCCATGAGCGAGGAGATGACGCCATCGGAGTTCACGCCGCGGATGGCCTTGACCCCCTCTCGCGTCACCGGCTGGTGGTAGGCGATGACGGCCAGGGTCTCGAGCGCCGCCTGGGAGAGCCGGCGCGTGTCCCAGCTCATGACGAGCGCCTCCACCTGGTCGTGGTAGGCGGGGTGAGAGAACATGCGCCAGCCGCCAGCCACCTCGCGGAGCTGGAACCCGCGGTTGGCGTCGGCATACTCGGCCGCAAGCTCGGCCAGGGCACTCGCGGCCTCGCCCGGGGCGACGCCGAGGATGCCGGCGAGGTCCGTGGCCCCCACGGGGTCTGCGGAGCACAGGAGCATGGCCTCGATGGCGCCCTTGACCGAGGTGCCCTCGAGTCGGGTGAGATCCTGCATCAGTACTCTCCCTCCAGCTCTGCCAAGGCCGCCGCGTCCGGCTCGTAGGCCGGGGCGCCCTCGACGCGCTCGATGTCGATGGTGCCGAAGTTCTCGGTCTGGGTGACGCGAATGCTCCCCAGCTTGAAGAGCTGCAGCACCGCGAGAAAGGTGACCACGACCTGCTCGGGCGTGGCCTCGCCGTCGATGAGGTCGGCAAAGGTGAGGTGCCCGCGTGCGGCCGTGACACGGTCGACGGAGGCCACCGTAAGCGCCACGGGCAGGCGCTTGGGGGCGATGTGCTCGGCCTCGAGCAGAAAGCCCTCGCGCCGGCTGTCCAGGTCCGCGCAAAGCACGGCGAGCCCGCGGAGCGTGACGCCCTCGAGGTAGTCCGGCATCGTGCCGAGGAACTCTGGGTCTGGGCCCGCCGTCCTCGGGTGCATGCGCGCCTCGGCCTCCATGCGGGCGCCGAGGGCGGCCGCGGCGTTCCTGAACTGCTTGTAGGCGATGAGTCGGGCAACGAGCACCTCGCGCGCCTCGTCGGCGGTGAGCCCCTCGAGGTCGTCATCGTCCTCCTCGACGCGCCTGCGCGACAGGTCGTCGGGGACGAGCGAGGCGGCCTTGATGTCGAGCAGCGTGGACGCCACGAGCACGAAGTCGCTCGCGACATCCAGGTCGAGCTCGCCCATGCGCTCCACCTCGGCGAGGTACTGGTCTGCCACCTCGGAGATGGAGATGGCGCCGATGTCCACGCGCTGGCGGCTCACGAGCTGCAGCAGCAGGTCGAACGGCCCCGAGTATGCCTGGGTCTGGACGCGGTAGCTCACGCTAGGCCCCCAGCATGAGGGTGGCGAGGTTGCCGGCCGTGACGTCGAGGTACCAGCCCACGGGGTCGACGCCGAGGCGCGGAATCACGTACAGCAGGACAATCAAGATCGGCATGGCATAGTGCTGCACCTGGTAGTACCTCTCGAGGGCCTCGCCCTTGAGGAAGAAGCAGGCCACCTTGGACCCGTCGAGCGGGGGCAGGGGGATCAGGTTGAAGAAGCACAGCATGAGATTGACCCACACGTAGCTCGCGAGAATCGTGCAGAGGAGCCCCATGGGAGACTCGCGCACGACAGGGATCACCGGCCCGAAGTAGAGGGCCGGGTTTGCCTCGATGGCGCCCCACGCAAGGTTGAACAACACGGCTCCCGCGCAAGCCTGCAGGATGTTCGAGGCAGGCCCCGCAAGCGCCACGAGCACCTCGTCGCGCCTACGGTTCTTGAGCCTCCAGGGGTTGTAGGGCACAGGCTTGGCAAAGGCAAAAACCGCGCCGCCGGCAATGGCCATGACGAGGGGCAGCACCACAGAGCCCATGGGGTCGATGTGCTTGGCGGGGTTGAGCGTGAGCCTACCCGCCTCCTTTGCCGTGTCATCGCCGCACAGGTGGGCCACGAAGCCATGGGCCACCTCGTGGATAACGGCGGAGACCATGAGCAGCCCCACCGTGAGGACGACCTGGACGAGGTATGATGGGCCGAGCGAACTACTCACCAACACCCTCCTCGATCTTGGCGGAGAGCTCGAGCCACTCCTCCTCGAGCGCGGGAATCTTCTTCTTCAGGGCATTGTACTCGGCAAGCGCCTCGTCGAACTTCTTCTGGTCTGCGTAGAGCTCCTCTGACGCCATGAGCTCCATCAGCTCGTCATAGCGCTTGTGGGCGGGCTCGAGGGCTGCCTCGACCTCCTTGAGGCGCCTCTTCGTGGAGCGCAGGGCCTTGCTGCGGGCGTTTCTCGCCTCGGCCTCGGCGCGTCGCTGCTCCTTGGTCTTGACGTTGCGACCGCCGCCGGCCTCCTGCACAGAGGGGGCAGCCTGGGCCTTGGCAGAGGAAGGCTTGACAGGAGCAGCCATGCCCTGGGCCTCCGCCTCGGAGCGCTGTGCCAGGTCTTCGCGCTTGTAGAGGTAGTAGTCGTAGTCGCCGTCGTAGACCGTGACCTTGCCGTCGCGGATGTCCACGACGCGGTTTGCCACGGAGCGGACGAGGTGCTCGTCATGACTGATCAAGACGATGGTGCCCGGGAAGCTCTTGAGGGCGTCCTCAAGCATGTCCACCGAGTCGATGTCGAGGTGGTTCGTGGGCTCGTCCAGGCAGAGCAGCGCCTCGGGCGCCACGAGCATCTTGGCGAGGGCGAGGCGGGCGCGCTCGCCTCCGGAGAGCACGCGCACGGGCTTGTCGACGTCATCGCCCTGGAAGAGGAAGGCGCCAAGGAGCCTGCGCTGCTCGGGGTTCGTCCACATGGGCGCCACGGAGTCAATCTCCTGGAGTACCGTGTTGGACTCCCGCATGCCCTCAAGCTGGTGCTGGGCATAGTAGGCAACGCCCACGTGCAGGCCGAGCTCGATGGAGCCGCTCGTGGGCCTCTCCTTGCCCAGCAGAATCTTGAGCAGCGTGGATTTGCCGGCGCCGTTGGGGCCCACGAGCGCCACGCGGTCGCCGCGGTAGAGCGTGAGGTCCACGTCCCTGTAGATGGCCCTGTCGTCAAAGGACTTCGAGACGTTCGTGAGCTTGGCCACCATGTCGCCCGAGCGGGGCGGGTCCGGGAACTTGAAGCTCACGCGCCTGTGGCCCTCGGGCAGGATCACGAGCTCGCTTTTGATCTGCTCGATGCGACGCATGCGCTCCTGGGCCTGGGCGGCCTTGGTGGGCTTGTAGCGGAACTTGTCGACGAACACCTGCATGTGGGCGATCTCGCGCTCCTGGGCGGCGCGCTTGGCCCTCATCTGCTCGAGGTTGTCCTCGCGCTGCCTGAGGTAGCTGGAGTAGTTGCCCGTGTAGGTGGTGATGCGGCGGTTTTCCACAGCGGCCACGTGACTCACGCAACGGTCCATGAAGGCGCGGTCGTGGCTGACGAGCAGCACGGCCCCATCATAACCGGAGATGAACTGCTCGAGCCACTGCACGCTCTCAAGGTCGAGATGGTTCGTGGGCTCATCGAGCAGCAGCAGGTCTGGGTGGCGAAGCAGCAGCTTTGAGAGCGCGATGCGCATCTGCCAGCCGCCGGAGAACTCCTCGGCGGGCTTGTCGAGGTCCTCGACGGGAAAGCCGAGACCGCAGAGGATGGCACGCGCGCGGCTCTCCAGCTCGTAGCCGCCGAGGCGCTCGAAGCGGTCCTGGGCAACCGAGTACTCGGAGAGCAGCGAGTCGAGCTCCGGACCCTCGGGGGTGTTGGCGATCTTTGCCTCGAGCTCGCTCGTGCGCTCGCCCAGGCGACGGATCTCGGTGGCCGACGCCATGACCTCCTCGAGCGCCGTGTCATGCCCCGCAAGCTTGGCCTCCTGCTCGAGATAACCAACGGAGGCACCCTTCTGGAAGCTCACGACACCGTCATCGGGCGTCTCCTGCCCCATGATGATCTTGAGGAAGGTGGTCTTGCCGGCGCCGTTGGGGCCCACGAGCGCCCAGCGCTCACCGGCATTGAGCTGCAGCGAGGCGCCCTCGTAGAGGGTCCGCCCACCAAAGGACTTGGATATCTTGTCTGCGAGGAGAATCACGGGAGGGACTCCTAGGTGACATAAGGGCGCGTCAGACGCCGGAAACCCTGGGGCTGGAAAGGACGCGAAGGGCGCCGAATGCCCAAAAGCCGCTGGCGTAAGGACGCGCCGAGCGAACTAGTTCTGGCAGAGGTGGATGGCGAAGCCGCCGATCTCGCGCGTGAAGTAGACGAGCCTCGTGGAGCCATCAGGGTTGAGGACACGGGAGCTCTCGTTGATCTCGAAGCCACGGTCCTTGAACCAGGCCTCGGCAGCGGGAAGGTCGTTGACGCCAAAACCGATGTGGCCGTGGGTGCCGCGGCCCTTGCCGCTCATGACCTCGACCAGCGTGTCGGCAAAGACGGAGACGGGCGTCTCGCGAGGCTCGAGCCCCATAAGCACCTGGAAGAGCCCGGCAATCTCGCGGGCCTCCTCGACGGAGCTGGCGTTGACGCCAACGTGCGCAACGTGCATGCCAAACGCCTCGACGGGATTGGTGATCTGCTCGCTCATGAGATGCTCCCCTGTCTGGATGTCCATACGAAAAAGGCCAGGCACCTCAGCGCCTGGCCTTAAAAATTCGTGGTGGGCGATGCTGGATTCGAACCAGCGACCCCATCCGTGTGAAGGATGTGCTCTACCCCTGAGCCAATCGCCCGTGCTCGTTGCCGTCGTGCGCAACGAGGAAGACTTTACCATGAGCTTCTCTCTGATGTCCAGAAGAATTTTGAAAATAACTGCGTGCACGCAAAAGATGGGCTGGTAGCTCGAGAAACACGCCCATTTGGGCTCGGAGCACGCGGTAACCCGCGGCTCACATTGCCACGCTGTGGGCTCCGGTTCAGCCCCCAAAGCGCCAACTAGGCCCTGTGGCGATCGAAGCCCAGCGTCTCAAGCTTCCTCGCATAGACGCACCCCAAGCCAAACAGCGCAAGGTCGATGGCGGACACGAAGACGTCTCGGGCGGCCGGCTCCCAACCCATCACCTGCCAAACGAGATAGGTGACGAGCGCAAGCGCGCTCAGAACGAGGCCGATGGCTCCCATGACGAAAAACGCATGCAACGAGGAGCCGCCAAAAAGGGAGCGCTTGCCCACGCGCCCAACGACGAGGAAGTAGACGCCGCTCGCAACGAGATACGCGGAGACGGCAAGGCGGACGACGGGAACGTTTGGCACCGACTGTGCCGCCGGGCTGGCGAAAAGCGAGGCCAGGCCCATCAGGATGCGAAGCGCGCCCCACACGAGCATGATGGTGGAGTAGCCGCCCACGAGGCGAAAGACCTGCAGCTCGGCGTCGTTGAGCCCCGCCTCGCGCTCGGGCGTATGCTGCGCGACGTCTACAAGAAAGCTGCGCTTGGGGACCTCCCCCACCTCCGGGTCGGGCTCGGCGCCCGAGTCCTCGCACGAGCGAACCTGCAGGGCCACCGTCCCCGAAAGAAGCAGGGACACAATGCTAGCGAGGCCGAAGGGGGCGCTTGCCTGCACGAGCGACACGAGCACGGCAGCGACGTTCACCGCCACCACAACGCGCCCCAGGACGACCGTATGCCTACTCCGACGCATCCTCGTGGAGAGAAGGAGCGCCTCGACGCCAAGCGCGACGCCGATGACGCAGGAAAGCGCGAGGACGACCCACCCGGCAACGATGAGCACCCAAACGGAGACGCTGCCACCCAGCATGGGAACCCGAAGGGAAAGCTCTCCCTCGACGGGATAGGCACCAGCATAGGCGGCCGTGACGAGGGCGAGCAATACCGTGCCCACCACAGACTGGAACGCCTCCCAAACGAGATAGCCGATGGCAAGCACCTTGAGCCCACGGCCCTCATTCTCCTGCGTCTGACTCATGACTCCCCCATACCTGTGGCCCAAACCCATCCACCTCGCGAACACCTGGTAATTGTACCCGCGACCAACCATAAGCCCATCCGAGCACCCAAGCCATCGAGAGCGGATTCACTCAGCCGTTCTTGAGCAGCGCATCCACCAGCGCGTTGTCCCGAGGGTCTGGGGACCCGAGCGGAAGACCGCACGCCTCAAAGAAGTGACTCCCGGCAAACTGCCTGGCACGAAACGAGTCGTGGTCGCCGTCATCGAGGTACCGCACGCGACTCCGACAGTCCGTCGTGCCGCAGAACAGCACGCCCCTGTCCCGCACATAATCGAGATAGGTCTCGTCGTCGCTCCACAGGATGGCGCCCGCCATGCCCTCGAGCTCATACGCAACGGCGTAATCCGTCCACGCGAGGCCGCGCCCGCGCACATAGCGGTCCAGCACCGACGCCATGCGCGTCACGCGGGCCAGGGTCTCAGGGGCGCTCATGAGCACGGCCTCGTCTGCACCGGGAATCTCGCCCTCGCCCGAGAGCTCGGCAAACGATTCGAGCGCGCGGGCGCGGTCCTCCCCTGCCAGGAGCACCGCAGGAACGGTGAGCTTCATCGACTCGTCCGCGAAGAGCTCGATGGCCGAGTGTGGGTCGGCAGCGCCGCGTGGCATGGTGGCCCGGAAGATGAGCGAGTCGTGGGCGTGCTGGACATGGCAGCGCATTCCCTGGCGAGAGAACGCCTTGCGCATAGAAAGCGAGTGGCCGTTGATTGCGGAGCGCCCCGGAGAGGCCGACGACCGCGTGCCCATGCGATAGAGATACAGGTCAAAGAGGGCGAGGCCCTCTGAGTAAAACATGGTACGCCTACAGAAGTCCGACACCTCCGCCCGGCGCTTCATGGCCTTGCCGTAGAGCTCAACTAGGGCCGACCCAACGGCGGGCCCGGAGGTAGACCCCTCCCGGACCTCGACCACGCCGTCTGCCACGTAGGGCGGGAAGTCCCCCTCGTCCACGCGAATGATGATAACGCCCTCATCGGGATGGGAGGGATCGGTAACGAACCGCATGTCAAACCTGGGCGTGGGCGTCACGTGCCGACGGCAGAGCTCCCCCACCGCCTGACTGAAGTCGAAGGTATCGCGGCGCACAGGGCAGACGCTCTTGTCCGCATCCGAGACGCCGATGACGAGCCAACCACCCGCGGAGTTGGAGAACGAGGCAATGATCTTGGGAATCTTGCGACGGACGCTCTGCCCAAAGGTCTGCTTGAACTCGAGCGCATATCCCTCGTCATACTCGCTCAGCTGGGCGAGGTCGGAGAACGCGATGTCCTCAAGCGCAAGCGGCCTGCCTCGGCTATCCCTGAATGGACTGAACGCCATCTTGACCTCCGCGCCACGATGATTGGATAATGCAAAATCGTTGTTGACGGAACTCCGACGTCTGGTATAGTACCTCTCGCACCAACTCATGGGGATATAGCTCAGTTGGGAGAGCGCATGACTGGCAGTCATGAGGTCAGGGGTTCGAACCCCCTTATCTCCACCATGTAATTGACACGGCGACCTTCGGGTCGCCGTTTTATTTAGCAACGAGCTGGTAACTGACGTTCTTGCAACAAGTGCGTCCGTTTTGGCTTTTGTAGCTCACGGCATCTCTCAAGGTCATCGGACGAGAATCCGTGCAAGGAACACGCCCGCCTCTGGGGACTGTTCGCCACGTGGTCGATGAAAAGCCCAGCGTAAGGCTTCCCATGTATGAGGACGTTTTACCTTAGCCATTCGGTTGGGCTGAATATATGTCTTGTGACTAACGAGCGACTAATAACGATTAGGGCTGCGTAGGCAAAAATGGCATGAAAAGCGCAGGCCAGACTTGGTGGGGTCCAGCCTGCGCTTTTTCGGGTTGGTGGAAAACACCGCGAAGCTCGGTAAAACCATATGGGCGAATGAGAGGACGAAGGGCTGGATGCTGCGAGCGGGGCTCCGATTGCCCCTGTTAACATCCAGCCGCTTCATACATGGGCATACCCGTACGGAGGTGAAAAACCTCGATGAGGCCAACTCCCCGACGGCAATGAAACGGGGGCCGCGAGGCTCCTCCGGACCCCGGTTGCTACTTGCGGCGGCGGGACGCGGCGCCGAGGCCGAGGGCCGAGAGGCCTGCGAGGGCGGTCGCGGCGACGGAGCCCAGCATGGCCGGGTCGGAGGTCTGCGGGGGGCCCTCTTCACCGAGGGGGCGACGGCCTTCCTGTCGTCGGGCTTGGCGGAGGCGGACCCGTCGTCCTTGCCGGCATCGGACTTATCGCCGTCGGCCGCCTGCCGCCCGTCTGAGGGCTTGCCCTCGCCCGTGCCGGCGTCCTGCTTGCCGCCGTCCCCGGAGGCCGCGTCGGCGAGCTCGAAGTGGCCCGTCTCCTCGACGGCCTCCTCGTGGGTCGCGGCGTCGTGGTGGACGGTCCTGGTCCCCTCGGAGACGGTCAGCGCGGAGGCGTCGACGTGGGCCTTGGCCTCACCGTCGGAGGTCAGGAAGGAGACGCGGGTCTCGCCGTCGCAGGTCACGACCTCGGAGGCCTCGGCGGCGTGGGACTTGGCGGCCTCCTCGGTGTCGAACGCCTTGCCGTCGGAGGTCTTCCAGACGGTTACCTCCTCGTCGTAGGCCTCCTTGTCCACGACAACCTTGGTGGTGGCCGGCGAGTCGGTGACCCACCTCCACTCCTTGCCGGACGGGGCGTCGCCCAGCGTGGCGCGCAGGGCGTCCGCGCCGGACTTGGCGACCGTGTCGGACTTCGTGAGACCGAGGCCCGCCGTGGTCGCGGTAACCGAGGTCGTCACGTTAGCCTGGGAGGCCTCGGCGATCGCGGACACGGGCGCGGCGGCCATGGAGGCCGTCATCGCGACCGAGGCTGCGACGACGCCGAAGCGGCGGCCGAGGGCGTGGAACTTCGCGGCCGGATGATTCGGGTGAAGGTTGTTGGACATGTGGCGGGGGCCGGCCTGGGCCCTCATGTGCCTGGGACTCGCGCTTGGAGCGGTGTGGATGGGATGGGTCATTCGCGCGCCTTTCGTCGGGGCCTGACGTGAGCGCGCAAAGCCGCTTCGCTCGCCGCATCAGCCATATAATAGTTGCGCAACGAATAATGCCCCCCCTCCGCACATACTTGTCAAATGGCCGATTCTAGTGAACGTTGCAACACCCT
>CWGY01000048.1_pt1 | contig 38005 bp, 29 predicted proteins | sample 678861 | NCBI WGS metagenome assembly CWGY01 (sample SAMEA3735962, study PRJEB9488) | human gut metagenome | biome: ENVO:mammalia-associated habitat; material: ENVO:feces | place: Malawi | collected 2009-02-27
GGGGCGGGCCCCCTCTGCGTCTGCTGTGGACTCTTCTATTGCTTTCTGAATAACGACGAATTGGCATCTGTTATTAATGACGTACGGCCATTATGCATGCGATTGTTAGGCCTGCGACCGTTTCCCGGCTGTGGGTTGCGTCTTCTTGTTGGGCAGGGTAAAATTTCATCCAATATTGACGAAAGGACCTTGCTAATGGCTCGCATTTCTTCATATATGCAGCTCCTAGGCCTAGCGCTACGTACTGAGGGTACGCGCTAGGGTTTCGTCTTCGGTTTTTTGCATGTTGGCACCTAACACGTATCCATTGCCTATTGGGCGGAGCGGGTTGGGTGTTTTTTCATATCGCGAGGTGGTACTGACCTCGTATTCCATCTCGATCCTCCTATGGGCCAGACCGCACCATTCCCGAATTGGGACTTATCTGTCGGTTCGTTTTCAGGAGGCATCATGACCCGTAAGGTTCACATCTTCGACACTACGCTCCGTGATGGTGAGCAGAGCCCCGGCGCCAGCATGAACACCGAGGAGAAGCTCATCATTGCGCGTCAGCTCGTTCGCATGAACGTCGACGTCATTGAGGCCGGCTTCCCCATCTCCAGCCCGGGCGATTTCAAGTCCGTTCACGAGATTGGTCTCATTGCTGGTGAAAACTGCACCGTCTGCGGCCTTACGCGCGCCGTTGACAGGGACATCGATGTGGCTGCCGAGGCGCTGAAGAGCGCCAAGCGTCCTCGTATTCATACAGGCCTGGGCGTCTCTCCGAGCCACCTGCACGACAAGCTCCACCTCTCCGAGGACCAGGCCATCGAGCGTGCCATTCATGCCGTCAAGCATGCTCGCAACTACGTGGATGACGTCGAGTTCTATGCCGAGGACGCCGGTCGCGCCGATGAGGACTTCCTCGTGCGTATCATCGAGGCGGCCGTGAAGGCGGGTGCCACCGTCGTCAATATCCCTGATACCACCGGCTACAACATGCCGTGGGACTTTGGTGCGCGCATTCGCGACCTGCGCGAGCGGGTCGATGGCATCGAGGACGTTACGATTTCCGTCCACACGCACAACGACCTCGGCATGGCCACGGCGCTGGCCCTCGAGAGCGTCCGCAACGGTGCCACGCAGATCGAATGCACCATCAACGGCCTGGGTGAGCGTGCTGGCAACACCGCGCTCGAAGAGGTTGTCATGGCCATAAAGATGCATGGCGAGGAGCTCGACGCCCATACGGATATCGTGACGCATGAGCTTACGCACGCGAGCAAGCTCGTGAGCAGTATTACGGGCATCAACGTACAGCCGAACAAGGCGATCGTGGGCGCCAACGCCTTTGCCCACAGCTCGGGCATCCACCAGGACGGTGTGCTCAAGGCCCGTGATACGTACGAGATCATCGATCCGGCGGACGTGGGCGCCGGATCCTCGCAGATAATCCTCTCTGCTCGCAGTGGCCACGCGGCGCTTCGCCACCGCTTCGCCGAGCTTGGCTACACCTTCGACGACAAGCAGTTCGAGACCATGTACCAGCGTTTCCTCGAGATTGCGGACCAGAAGAAGGAGGTCTACGACGAGGACCTCGAGAGCATGGTCCAGGAGCACCAGCGCGAGGAGGCCGCCGTCTACACGCTCGACGCGCTTCAGGTGAGCTGTGGCGACCCGCTGGTTCCCACGGCAACCGCCACCATCACCGACGAGGTTGGCGCCACGCATGTGGTGTGCGCTACGGGCTCCGGTCCTGTCGATGCCGCCTATAAGGCCATCGACAAGGTCGTGTCAGTTCACGGCGACCTGGCCGAGTTTTCGGTCAAGGCCATCTCTCGCGGCATTGACGCCATCGGCGAGGTTACGGTGCGCGTGGCGGCGGAGGATGGCAACGTCTTTACGGGCCGCGGTACGGACAACGACATTATTGTTTCGAGTGCGAAGGCCTACGTGAATGCGATCAACCGCATGATTCAGACGGCTCGCGCCAAGAGCGGAAAGTAGGGGCATGCGCGCGTCGGGGCGCGTCGTGCGGGGCTCGGGCAGTCCCGAGCTCGTGCAGAGGCGACGTTTAGTCACCTCTGGCTCGTGCGGAATCTCGCCCTGCGCGATGCGCCCCCGCGCCACGAGGGGCCTACGTCCCGCTCTTGGTGGGAGTTTGGCTTCGCGGCGGTGATCTGGCTTGGTTGTTTGTGTTGGTGTATGGGATGGCCTGGGGTTGGCTGGCCTGTGCTGAATAGGAGAGGTATCTGATATGACGCGACCCATGACTGTGGCTGAGAAGATTTTGGCCACGCACGCTGGCCTGGACGAGGTACGTCCCGGGCAGCTCGTCGAGTGCGACCTGGACGTCGTGCTCGCCAATGACATCACGGCGCCCATCGCCATCGACGTGTTCCGCGAGCTGGGGGCCGAGAAGGTCTTCGACAAGGACCGTGTGTGCCTGGTGCCGGACCACTATGCGCCCAACAAGGACATCAAAAGCGCCGAGCAGGCCAAGAAGATGCGCGACTTTGCCCATGAGCAGGGCATCACCCACTATTGGGAGCAGGGCTGCGCGGGCATCGAGCATGCGCTCCTGCCCGAGACGGGCTCCGTCGTCCCTGGCGACCTGATCATCGGCGCCGACTCCCACACCTGCACCTACGGCGCACTGGGCGCGTTCTCAACGGGCGTGGGATCCACGGACGCGGGCGTTGGTCTTGCCACCGGTCGCGCGTGGTTCAAGGTGCCGCCCACCATTCGCTTCGAGATTGAGGGCGAGCTGCCCGAGGGCGCCACGGGCAAGGACATCATCCTGCACGTCATTGGCATGATTGGTGTGGACGGCGCTCTCTACCAGGCCATGGAGTTTGCGGGATCGGCCATCCGCAGCCTCTCCATGGAAGGCCGTATGACCATCTCCAACATGGCAATCGAGGCTGGCGGCAAGGCGGGCATCATCGAGGTGGACGACCTCGCCCGCGAGTGGCTGACGGGCAGGTGCCAGCGTCCGCCTGTGGAGTGCCACGCTGATGCCGATGCGGAGTACGCGAAGGTCTACCACATCGACGCTGCCGACATTAAGCCCTGCGTGGCCTGGCCGCACCTGCCGAGTAACACGCATCCCGTTGAGGAGAGCCGCCACATCACCATCGACCAGGCGGTCATCGGCTCCTGCACCAACGGTCGCATCGAGGACATGCGTGCGGCGGCCAAGGTGCTGCGCGGCCGCAAGGTGGCCGACGGCGTGCGCTGCATCGTGATTCCTGCTACGCAGAAGGTCTTCAAGCAGTGCATGCACGAGGGTCTGGCTGACGAGTTCATCGATGCTGGCTGCGTCTTCTCCACGCCCACCTGTGGCCCCTGCCTGGGCGGCTACATGGGCATCCTCGCTGCGGGCGAGCGTTGCATCTCCACCACCAACCGCAACTTCGTGGGCCGCATGGGCGACGTCACGAGTGAGGTCTACCTGGCAAGCCCGGCCGTGGCCGCCGCGTCGGCCGTCGCTGGCCACATCGCGCTGCCCTCTGACATCGCCTAACCCGGAAGGATCACAGATATGCAGTTCAAGGGAACCGTCTTTCGCTATGGGCGCGACGTTGACACGGACGTCATCATTCCGGCGCGCTATTTGAACAGCTCCGACCACGCGCACCTGGCGGCTCACGCCATGGAGGACATCGACCCGAGCTTTGCCACGACCGTGAAGCCGGGTGACATTATCGTGGCCGAGGAGAACTTCGGCTGCGGCTCCTCACGCGAGCACGCACCGGTGGCCATCAAGGCCGCGGGAGTCTCCTGCGTCATCGCCAAGAGCTTCGCGCGCATCTTCTACCGCAACAGCATCAACGTGGGCCTGCCGATTCTCGAGTGCCCGGCGGCGGTCGACGCCATCGCCGCGGGTGATGCCGTTGCCGTGGACGCCGAGGCCGGCACCATCACCAATGAGCGTACGGGCGAGACCTTCACGGCCGAGCCGTTCCCGCCGTTCATCGCCGAGATCATCGAGGCCGGCGGTCTCGTCAACCGCACCCGCGCAAAGCTGGCCGCCACCAAGTGAGCCGATGGCCCAATTATCTGACGGATTATAGATGCGGGGCGGGATGGTGGTTGCCTCTGGAACGGGGATGGTTCCGGAGGGCTGCCGTGCCGCCTCGCATGATGGGAGGAGCCCATGACCACCTACAAGATTTGCTGCCTGCCGGGTGACGGCATTGGCCCCGAGATCATCGCTGAGGGCAAGAAGGTGCTGGTCGCGGTGGGCGAGCGTGCCGGCGTGACGTTCGAGTGCGCTGACGCCCTCATCGGCGGTGCCGCCATCGACGCCACGCGTGAGGCCGCCGCGGCCGACCCGTCCGTGCCCGTGACGGCCCTGCCTCAGGCCACGCTCGATGCGGCCAACGCGAGCGACGCCGTGCTGCTCGCCTCCGTTGGTGGCCCCAAGTGGGACACGACCGACTCCAACGCGCCGCGCCCCGAGCAGGGCCTGCTCGCCATTCGCAAGGCGCTCGGCCTCTACACCAACCTGCGCCCGGTGCAGATCTTCAAGCCACTGGCCGGCGCCTCCACGCTGCGCCCCGAGGTCATCGACGGCGTTGACCTCGTGATCGTTCGCGAGCTCACGGGTGGCCTCTACTTTGGCGAGCGCCACCGCTTCTTTGACGAGGAAGGTGCTGGTGCAGACGGCAAGCCCGGCCAGCGCGCGGTCGACACGCTCGAGTACCGCGAGTACGAGGTCGAGCGCATCGTTCGCCAGGCGTTCGAGGCGGCGCGCCGCCGTCGCGGCCGCGTGACGAGCGTGGACAAGGCCAACGTGCTCGATACCTCCCGCATGTGGCGCGAGGTCGTCCACCGCATCCACGACGCCGACTATCCGGACGTTGAGCTCGAGGACATGCTCGTGGACAACACGGCCATGCAGCTCATCAACCGCCCGGCGCACTTCGACGTCGTGGTGACGGAGAATATGTTTGGCGACATCCTCTCCGACGAGGCCGCGCAGATCACGGGCTCGCTTGGCATGCTGGCGAGCGCGTCGCTGGGTGACGGCGTGGCGCTCTACGAGCCCAGCCACGGCTCCGCGCCGGACATCGCGGGCGAGGGCATCGCCAACCCGCTCGCGCAGATCATGTCCGTTGAGATGATGCTGCGCTACAGCTTCGACATGGGCGAGGCGGCCGACTCCATCCACAATGCCATCGAGGCCGTGCTGGACGAGGGCTGGCGTACCGCCGACATCGCCGACGAGACGACGCCCGCCGATTACGTTCTCGGCACCTCTGCCATGGGCGACCAGGTGGTCGCGCACCTCGGGTAAGCCTAGCTAACAACACGCAAACGGCCCGTCAATCATCTCGATTGGCGGGCCGTTTGCCATTGGGGGCGGCTTCTTTTACAACCGAGCGAACTTTTCGTGAATCCGATAGACGAGTCGGAGGATGCGGCTTAGTTAGCGGGTGTTGCATCCGCCGCAAGAATCCGCCGGACGCGCCCCCCCCTCGCAGCGCCTGCTATCCTGTGTGCCAAACGGCAAGCGAGGCAGAATCCCAACCGAGGGAGAAACGTGATCAAGGCTGCATTCTTTGACATCGACGGCACGTTGTTGAGCTTCGAGACGCACAGGCTCCCGGAGTCGACCAAGCGCGCGCTCATCGCCCTTCGTGCAGACGGCATCAAGTGCTTCATCGCGAGCGGGCGGCCTAAGTACCAGTTTCCGCCCTGCATAGTGAACGGATTCGACGGATTCGACGGCTTCGATGGGTTTGTCTCGCTGACAGGCTCGGTGTGCTTCGATGCCGGCGGCATCTACTACGACTGCCCCATCAGCGATGACGACGTAAAGACGATCGTTGGGCAGGTTGAGGCCGGCCGCTACGAGGCGCTCGTGCTCGAGGCTGATCGCGCCTACATCACCCGGCACACAGATGCGGTGCGGGAGATCGAGGGCGCGGCCGGCCTCACCTACGACGAGGGCGACATCCACGAGGCGCTCGATGCGCGCATCTATCAGTTCTGCGCCTTTGTTCCGCCTGAGCGCGAGCACGAGATCACGGATGTTTGCACGAGTGTGTTCACCACGCGTTGGAACGATCTGTTCTGCGACGTCGTGCCCAAGGCAAGCAGCAAACCGGCGGGGGTCAGGGAGACGCTTCGGCACTGCGGGCTCTCGGTTGACGAGGCCATCGCGTTCGGGGACGGCGGTAACGACGAGACCATGCTCGAATACTGCGGAATTGGCGTGGCGATGGGCAACGCAAAGCCCGGCACCAAGGCGGTTGCCGACTATGTGACGACAAGCGTCGATGACGACGGCGTCTACAATGCGTGCAAGCACTTTGGGCTGATCTAGCCTGGCGGCGGTAGGGTTCGTGTTCGACTGCCGCTACGGGGTGTGTCGAGGAGACGGGGCTTCGTCTTGGGCGTCGGGCGTTGCGCGTGACGTCTTGGCAAGGGGCAATCATGGACGAGTTGGACAAGGTGGCACAAGGCGCCGAGCAGGCGTTTGACCTCGCGGAATATGCCAAGACGGTACGCGCGTGCCGCAGCTACCGGCGCTTTGACGAGGGCGAGCCCATCCCTGAGGCGCTGCTTGTGGCGCTCGTGGATCTGGCGCGCACGACGGCCAGCGGGGCGAACCGTCAGCCACTGCGCTATCGCATCGTCAACTCCTCGGCGGAGTGCGCGCGGGTATTCCCGAAGCTAAGGTGGGCCGCGGCGCTCAAGGACTGGGATGGCCCTGTCGCTGGCGAGCATCCGACGGGCTATATCGTGATCTGCGATGCGGGGCACGGCGCGACGACGTCGGTGGACGAGGGCATTGCGGCTCAGACGATCCTGCTTGGGGCAACCCAGGCCGGCTTTGGCGGCTGCATGCTGCACGCGTTTGACAAGCACGGCGTGGCTGACGAGCTTGGGTTCGACGCCGATGCCGCCAAGCCGCTGATGGTCGTTGCGCTTGGGCGCCCCGTCGAGGACGTGCGGCTCGAGCCTGCGTCGGCCTCGCCCGATGGCACACTCGCGTATTGGCGAGACGCTGCCGGCGTCCACCATGTGCCCAAGCGCTCGCTCGAGAACGTGCTGCTGTAGCGCAAGGCCATGGATCGATCGGCGCATGGCTTGAGGCAGCTGCCGGCTGCACCCGCGCCGCCGGCGTGCTTGGCAGCTGTCAGCCGTGTGCCTTACCCGCTTCGCCGTTCCACGAGCATGGGTGGAAACACGAGGCTCGAGCGCGACGGCTTCTTGTCGGCCGGTGCGTCGATGAGCTCTACGAGGGTGTCGACCGCCTTGCGCGAGATCTCCTCGGTGGGCACCTCCATCGAGGTCATCGGCGTCTCGAGCAGGCTTCCAACGAGATACCCCGTGAGGCTCATGAGCCTCACGTCCTCCGGGTAGCGAAGCTCCTGCTCGCGCAGAGCCTTCATGGCCCCCATGCCCTGCACGTCAACCGCCGCCATCAGCGCGTCGAGTTCGGGGTGCTCGCTCAGCAGCCGTGTGGTGCTGCGGTATCCGTACTCGAAGCTGTTTGCCTGGAGGCTGTCGGAGACGAGGATCTCCTCAAGCCCTAGCTCGTCCATCGCCCGGCGATAGCCGCTCAGGCGCTCGCGATAGGGTCCGAGCGAAGCCGGGCCGTTGATGAGACCGATGTGGCGACACCCCTTGTCAGCGAGGTAGCGCGCGCCCTCGTAGGCACAGGCCTCGAAGTCGGCGGTTACGCTGGACAGACCGATGTTGTCGCGCCTGAGGAACTGGACGATGGACATACCGCCTGCCGCAAGCGTCTGGATTGCGCGCGTGTTCTTGCCCGTGGCGGCGATGATGAGGCCGTCTACGAACCCGTTGCCCAGTCGGTCGAGGCATTCGCGCTCGCGCTTTGGATCGTCGTCGGTGTTGCAGACGATGGTGGCGTAGCCAAGCTCCTGCGCCCGTTGCTCGGCCGCCTGGACGGCGTCGCCAAACATTGTGAGCTGCAGTCTGGGCACGACGATGCCGATGGTGTGCCGCTTGCCCTTGCGCAGTCCCTGGGCAAGCACGTTGGGCTCGTAGCTGAGCTTCTCGACGGCGGCAAACACGCGCTTTCGCGTCTCGGGATGCACGTGTGCACTGTTGTTGAGCGCGCGGGACACGGTGCTCGCGTCTACGTTGGCGAGCTTGGCGACGTCTTTGAGGGTTGGCACGGGGTACCTCGCTTGGGTGGGGAGGGGACGGCGCACCCCGCGATTTCGGCGTGCGACGTTCTTGGGTCTATGCAATCGATTGTACTGCAAACGATTGTATTGCGAGGGCGAGGAGAGGGGCTCCTCTGGCAAGATCAGATGACTCTTGCCTTTGTTTACGCGTCGGGCGGAGGGCTTGCGGATCTTGTCAAACGAGCTGGTACAAAGTCACTGAATGTATGGCAGTCGCCTAAATACCAAACCAAGACCCTTCAGTTCAAGTGAGAATGGCCAAGTAATCGGCCATTCAGCCAATCATGCAAATCGTTGCACGGATTCCAGATCTCGTTGCCCAAACATATCGCAAGTCGTTGAATATGAGCCAGCGGCTGCAAACGATTGCAAACAAGCTTGCAAGACGGCGACAGCAACTGAGCCTCTTGCGAACGGCAATCGGGATCCCAGCGACGATGGGTAAACCGGCACGGCCACACGGCCGGCCACAACAGAAAGGGCTCCACCATGGCTAAGACCAAGACCTTCAAGACAATCTTCCCGGCAGTCTCCGTTCCCCTGAACGACGACTACTCCATCAACGAGCCCGAGTTCCGTGCCTACCTCCGCTGGATCAAGTCCTTCTACAGCAAGGGTATCGAGGGCCTGGTCTGCAACGGCCACACCGGCGAGATCACCGGCCTCACCCGCGAGGAGCGCAAGCGCGTCACCGAGATCTGCGCCGAGGAGTGCGGCGATGTCATGACGATCATCTCGGGCGTCAACTGCGAGAACACCGCTCAGTCCATCGAGATGGCCAAGGACGCCAAGGAGGCCGGCGCCGATGGCATCCTGCTCATGCCGCCCCACATGTGGCTCCGCTTCGGCATGAACCCCAACGCCCCGTTCGAGTACATCAAGGACGTTGCCGAGGGCGCTGACATCGACATCATCATCCACCTGTACCCGGCAACCAGCAAGGCGTTCTACCCGGTCGACACGCTCATCAAGATGTGCAACGAGATCGAGCACGTCAAGTGCATCAAGATGGGCACCCGCGTCACCTCCATCTACGAGCACGACGTCCGCAAGCTTCGCCAGGAGTGCCCGGACATCTCCCTCATCACCTGCCACGATGAGACCCTCTGCGTCTCTTGGTTCCCCGGCATGGACGGCGCCCTCATCGGCTTCGCCGGCTGCGTCCCCGAGCTCATCTGCCCGGCCTGGGACGTCTTCAAGCACCCCGAGGATCACACGCTCGCCGAGGCCCAGGCCTGGTCGAACCGCATCTACCACATCTCCCAGGCGATCTACGGCGGCGGCCAGCCGTCCGGCGAGGCACACGCCCGCCTCAAGGAGGCCCTGAAGCAGCGCGGCGTCTTCACGAGCGCCCTCATGCGCAAGCCGGTGCTCCCGCTCGGCCAGGAGGAGAAGGACTGGGTCGCTCTCGGCCTCAAGCGCTCCGAGCTGCCCAAGGTTGACATGACGCAGTTCGCATAAGGCACCTTCCATATCAAACCTCAAACGGCCGTCATGTCCCACCTAGATACCATGGGCATGGCGGCCGTTTTCTTCGAAAGGAGTGCCACATGAGCGCTTCTTCAAGAACGACGGAAGTTCCCGACGGCGTGGCCGGCTCCGCGGGGGGTGCCGAAGTCTCCCAGGCCGCCCCGGTCAAGGAGCCCGCGCCCACCACGACGCCGGGCCTTGCCGGCACGAAGGCGGCCTCCGACGCCTTTGGCACCGACGCGGTCGTGGGCCACACGAATCCGGCTGACGACGACGTCGACCCCGCCGCCGTCAAGCGCCTGCCCTTTGGCGAGCTGGCCCGCCGCATTGGCCCGGGCTTCATCCTTGCCGGCATCCAGCTGGGCCCGGGCTCGCTCACAACCTCGGCCATGCTTGGCGCGGTGTACGGCTACAACCTGCTCTGGATCCTGCTGCCCGTCATCTTCATGGGTGCCACCTTCATCCTCGTGAGCTACCGCCTCTCCATGATGACCGGCATGCCCACGATCGCGGCCATCCGCAAGTACTACGGCAACGCCGCCGCCGGGTTCGTTGGCATCATCTGCTTCTTGAGCTGCATGTTCTTCAACATCGGTAACATCGCGGGCATCGGCGCCGGCATGAACCTGATCTTTGGCATCGACTGGCGGATAGGCGCATGCATCATCTGGGTGCTCGTGATGCTCATCTACTTCTCCAAGGGGGTGTACGACAAGATCGAGAAAGGCGTCATGGCGGCGCTCGTGTTCCTGACGCTCTCGTTCCTCGTTGCGCTCGTGATGGGCGGCGGCGTTGATGGCGGCAAGTTCGTGACCGGCCTTACCAGGTGGAGCTTCCCCGAAGGTAGCCTCGTGACGGTGCTTGGCTTCCTTGGCTCCAGCGCGAGCGTGCTTGCCGGCATGTACGGCACCTACCTCGGCAGCGAGAAGGGCTGGAACAAGCGTGACTTCTACAACGGCGTCATGACGGCCGACGCGGCGACGCAGGTCTTTGGCACCGTGCTCATCTCCGGGCTCATCCTGCTTGTGGGCGCCGTGATCGTGAACCCGATGGGCGGCACCATCAAGACGGCCTCCGACCTCGCGACCCTGCTCGTGCCGGTGCTTGGCACCTGGTCCGCGCTCGTGATGGGCATCGCGCTTCTGGCCGCTGCCTTCGCGGCGATCATGGGCAACACCGGTCGCTGCGTGGTCTTCCTCAACGCGGGCCTCAACAAGGCCACCGGGCTCGACAGCAAGAACGTCAAGGTCAGCGCCGCTGCCCTGCTCGTGTTCGCGCTCGTGGTGTGCATGATCTTTGGCGGCAACCCGGTGCAGCTCGTGTACTTCTCCAACGTGGCCACGAGCATCGCCACGCCGGTTGCCGGCCTGTTCATCACGCTGATGATCTACCGCAAGGATCTTGGCGGAAAGCGGGCGTTCCCACGCGGGCTCAAGGTTTGCATGACGATCAGCTACGCCTGCTACGCGGGGCTCATGCTCTTTGCGCTGTACCAGGCCGTCCCGAAGTTCCTGGGATCCGTGCTGTAAGGGCTGCTAGGAGCCGCGGCTGGCAGTGCTGCGTCTCCGAGCGCGCCGTCCGCCCTCGCGCCTACCGCAGCGACTCCAGCCCCAACAGCGCCGCGCCGATGGCGCCGCAGAGCTGTGAGTCCTCGTGCGTGGCCACGGGCGCGCCCAGCACGTCCTCAAGCGCGCGCACCACGCCCACGTTCTGGGCCACGCCGCCGGTCATGAGGTAGCCTGGCTTGGCCTTCACGCGCTTGGCCAGCGCCGCCGTCTTGCTCGCCACGCTCATGTCCAGCCCGTGCACGATGTCGGCGATGGGCGTGTCGTCCGCCACGAGGCTCACGACCTCGCTCTCGGCGAATACGGTGCACATGTTGGAGATTTTCACGTCGTGTTTCCAGTCGAGACCCACGCGGCAGAACTCGTCCAAGTCGAGCTCCATGGCCCGTGCGGTGGCCTCTAAGAAACGTCCTGTACCTGCGGCGCATTTGTCGTTCATGACGAAGTTGAGAACGCCGCCGGCCTCGTCCAGATGGATGACCTTTGAGTCCTGTCCGCCAATGTCGATGACGGTGCGCGCGTCCGGCGCGAGGAAGTGGGCACCGCGGGCGTGGCAGGTGATCTCAGTGATGGCGGAGTCCATGCCGGGGATGGCGTCGCGACCGTAGCCGGTGGCCACGCGCAGGGTGAGGTCGTGGTCCGTGAGGCCCGCTCGCTCGAGCACGGCCTCGACCGCCTTGGCCGCGCCGGCGGAGGCCTTGGCGCCCGTTCGCACGATGACGCTTGCCACAATCTTCTCGTCTGCGTCCATGACCACGGCGTCCGTCGAGGTCGAGCCCGAGTCGACGCCCAGCACGTAGACGGGCCCGTCGGTGTCCGTGCGTCGCGTCGCGGCAACCTCGCGCGCCTCCGCCATGCCGCGGAGCGTCTCGTCGAACGCTTTGAGGCGCGTGCGCAGCTGGCCTGCGCTCTGGCGCGTGCCGTCGGTCTCGATCTTGAGCATCGGCGTGTGAGCCTCCTTGGCGGCTTCGAGGTACTCGAAGCCGTAGTAGTCGCAGAACTTCATCGTATGGTAGATGACGCCGTGCTGACCGGGCGCGCCCACGAGCCGCTTGCGGTCGGCGGCGTCGTTCATGCGCATGCAGGGCATCTGGTTGAGCAGGGCGTCGGCGTACCAGTCCAGGAACCGGTCCAGGCCGTCTTCCCCGCGCGCCGCCGAGCCCAGGTGCTCGGCTCGGTGCTCGCAGGCGGGGCCGGGCACACGCACTAGGCCGGGTGGTGGGGTCTGGACCAGGCGCCAGCCCGTGCACGTGCCATTCTCCACGGGAAGCCCCAGCTCGTCGCGACACGTGTCGACGAGCGAGAGGGGGCCGTGGGCGCCCAGCAGCGTCACGCGCTCGTCCACGCGCGGCACGGGCGGCACGAAGCTCGCGCAGGCCTTCGCGATGTTGAACTCACGACCGCTCCAGGCGGAGAAGGCCTCTGCCAGCCTGCGGAGTTCGCCACGGAATCGGGCCGCCTCGCGCGGGCCCCGCAGGTGGGGGAGGTCCAGCAGCCAGAGGAACTCCACCGCGCCCGAGCCACTCAGCACGTCATAGACGCGGCGCATGACGTCGCAGCAGCTCGTAAGTACGAGGGCGTGTACCTCGGGCTGGAGGGCGTAGGCGAACAGGCTCTTGCCGTAGCCGCAGAGGTTGGGGTGGGCCAGCTGGTCTGCCTCCTCAAAGGAGTGCGCCTCGTAGGTGCACGGCCAGCAGCCCACGCCAAACCCCGCGAGCAGCTCCACCGGCACGTACTTGCAGGGGTAGTGGACGACGAGTTCGTCTGCCTGCTTGCTTGCGCGGAGTATTTCCTGGTTGCCGCTGTGGCGGTCGGCTTGGCTGTCTGCGTGGCGGTTGGTCCGTCCGCTCGCGGCCGCGCCTGCCTGCGTCACCGATTCGTCAGGCACCGGCAACCTCCCCCTTTCGGGCGCGCAGCATCTCGAGGAACGCGCCCATGCGTGTGGACGACTGACCCTCGGCGTTGTTCGCGCGATGGCATCCGTCGCCGTCGAGGACAAGCACCGGTATCCCTGCCGCCTCAAGCTCGCGCTTTGCCAGCTGCGATGCCCCCATCGTCTCCTTGCAGCCCCAGTGGCAGAAGCAGACCACGCCATCGGCGGCGGCGAGCTGCGCCAGGTCGTGCAGGCGCTGGATGCGCCTGCGGGCGGGGCCGTTGAACGTGTTCTTGATGAGGCGCTCGGCCATGGCCTCCCATGGCTCGCTCGCGTCATGCGCCCAGGGCTTTGCACCAGGGTGCGGGCGGGGCGAGCCGGCGTCGTCCAAGACGAGCCTGCCGGTGGCGTCGCGCTCGAACGCGTCGAAGCTCGTCTGGTTGAAGCACATGTCGGACGTTACGATTTGGGCCTCGCGGTTCATGTCGAGCATCTGCTGCAGGGAGGGCGAAAAGAACGGCGCCACGTGCGCCCACACGAGCGAGAGCCCGTCGAAGCGCTCGGCGCGCTGAAGGTCGCGAAGCGCCTGCTGGCTCATCTTGAGGGAGTCTGTGCTGCCGAGCGAGAGGTGTAGCGCCAGTGCCTGCTGCATTTCGAGGCCCATGTCGTTGTGCAGGTAACGACCGCGGCGCAGCGGCAGCGAGCGAACCATTGCGTCGAGCGTCGCCTGGGTGTGGGCCACGTGCTCGCGCAGGAGCCCCTCGTCGAGTGCGCGACCAAAGGTCTCCTCGGCGGCGCGGGCAAGCTCGCGCAGCTGGTCGGCCACGTAGGAGCAGGCGTCCTCGTCGTACTCGTAGGGCACGTCCACGTAGACGTGGGGACTGCCCAGCTCCTGGGCGAGCCACTTGAACGTGGTGTTGTTAGCGTCGCAGGCAACCGAGCAATTGGCGATGAGTCGCGGCGGCGCTAGCACGCGAGCGGCCGCGGCACCCAGCAGAATTTTGTGGAAGGAGCAGTAGGTCTCGGGGATGCCGCGCTGCTCCGCGGAGCGCACGAGCCCCTCTTCGGCGCGGGCGCCGGTCACGAAGTCCGCGAGGGCCTCCGAGGCGAGCGGGCGCAGGCCCATGGCCAAGAAGAGCTCCGTGGGCAGAAAGATGCTGGTGAGCACGGCTTCGTCTGGGTGCTCGAGCGCGCCGGTGACGCCTTCGAGCGCGATGCGGGCGGCGGCGCGGCCAGAGGGGAGCTGCTGCGCCTCGGGCAGGCGACGCGTCTGAAAGCGTTTGACTTCGAATGCCCTGAGCAGCAGGTTCCTGGCAAGCTTCGGCTTGGTGTCCACCATGTCCGAGACGGTGGAGCCAAACGTGTCGACGATCTTGGTTGATAGCTTCTGGTCCTCTGCCACGCGGGCTTCAGCTCCTATCGGTGCGGTTCTATGCGTGCAATCTGGCGAGTATAGATGCTTGCTGGTGCTGCCTTCTTCGCCTGAGCGCGCCGGGGCGGCTGCGCAGGGGCGGAAAAGGACGGGTTGCTGGACGTGGCTCGCCTGTGGGTGATGGGTGTGGCCTGCCATCGAGGCCCGCCGCGAGGTGCGAGGTGCGGGTTGGAAGGCCGCCGCTAAGCGGGGGCACAGGTTCGACGTAGACCAGACTACCCCTTTTAGAGTCTGGTTTACATAATCCAGAGATCATTTGATCCGAGCGTCTTCAATCAGGCGCTCTTGATAGGTGCCCGCCGTCTGGTTGTGCTGATTTAGGCCTCCATACGCGCAACTTCTGCATTGAAGGGGTGGGGTCTCCGAGGTGAAGGGAGTTGCGTTGGTCCGAGTGAAAGGGGCTGGATTGGGCGTATGGGCCGACTCAGGCCGCTCGGCGATGAGCCTTGTTTGAAAATGAACCGTTTTGGGCCTCCGTGCCCGGGCACTGGTTTATTGAGAAAAACCACAGGCGTTCTACCTGCGGGTTTAGAGGCTCGTTTTTAAGGCGTTGACAAATGCCGGATCGAGACCTTGGCAAAACTGTTCATTTTCAAACAAGAGTGTCCTCAGGAGAGGAAAAACAACTTGCCTAGGCCTCCCCGATGCCGTTGCGGGCGCTTGCCGGCAGCAAAAAACGCTGACGCATCTTTGGGCTCTTGCAGGCAATGTAAGAACGGAAAAGTGCCCGGACGGCCATGAGGCCGTCCGGGCACTGCAGGCTTAATCCGAGAACAGCTCAACAACCTCGAGGTTCAGGTCCTTGCTGGCGCCCTCGATCTGCGGGCGTCCGCCAAAGACGCAGATGGCGCGGTCGTCGTGCAGTGAGGCGAGCGGGGTGGCAAGTTCATGCAACTGCCCCAGCGTCGTGCCAAGCATCTGCGCGCGAAGCTCCTCGCGCCAGGTGGCCTTGCGGCCAGACAGTCGCGTCGCGTCAAGGCGACGCCCCAGGGCGCGCGGCTTTACAGGTGCGTCCATGCCGCCCACGCACGCGATGATAAAGCCATCGAGCTCCTCCTGCGTGGGCTGCCAGGCCTCAAGCCACTTCGCGGCGTCCTCGTAGCGGCGCACCGTGGGGTCAACCGCCGGGTCGCGGTAGGAGTAGAACTGCAGCAGCGCGTCCATCGTGCAGCGGAACCCGCAGCCATAGGCGCCGCCCAGCACGCGCACCTCGTTCCACAGGTAGTCGAACGAGAGCGCCTGCGACGCCACGCGCCAAACGCCGCTCGCACGCACGCCGTGCGGCAGGCCGGCCATGCCCTCGCCCACGTAGCAGACGTTGGCGGGCACGATAAACGCCTCGTTGCACACGTGCGGCTGGGGCACGATGAGCGCGGCCGCGCCGCTCGCGCAACCCGCGTCCGCCGCGCCATCCCCGGTCATCGCGCTGCCAAGCCGCAGGTTGCCGGCTGCCTTCCAGAACGCCTCCGCGTCCTCCGCGGGGCCGGTGAGGCTCACCTCGCAGCCCTCGGCCACGAAGACGCGGCTTGCGAGCTCGGCAAGCTTGGCCACGAGTGCATCGGCCTTCTCGTCGAAGCCGTCCAAGAGGCCGCGCAGGAAGCGGTAGAAGTCCACGCCGCCCAGCTGCTCGCTCGTCTCGGACGATGCCAGGAAGTACGACCCCACGCGCGAGAGAGCCGCCGCGTGACCGGAGTCCACGAAGGCCTGCTCCATACCGAGCTTCCGCTGCTCGAGGATGTCGCGGATGCGCTTCGTGTCCGCAAACGAGGTCTCGCTCCAGATCTCTGCCGGAAGCGTCGCGAGCCAATCCACGTTCTCGGAGAGCGCGCTCGCACCCACCACGAGCTTCGGCCGCGAGCTCGCTGGGTCATCGTCGTCGCTGTAGACCTCGGTGAAGAACGAGAGGTTGCCGAGCTTGGACTCACAGACCGTGTCCAGCTCGTAGGCGCTGCGGCCCGCGGCGTCCAGCTTGCCCAAAAGGCCGCAGAGCACGCTCACGTACGGCAGCTCGTCCCAGGCAACGCGCCCCAGGTCGAAGTACCAGTACGCATAGGTGATGTGGCGCGTGTCGATGTCGTGGTGGAAGCACGGCACGGGGGTGCCGACGCACTGCTCGGTCTTGGGGTCCGCCGGCCCCTCCCCAATGTCGGAGAGCGAGAGATGCGGCAGCGTCGCGAGGGCCTCCTCGGAGTCCGGCGCCACCTGCTCCTCGTGGAGCGCTTTGGCCTCGGCAACCACCTCGTCGGCGCGAGCGTCGTCCATGGCGGCACGAGCCGCGGCCAGGCGCACGGCCTCGTCGTTGGCGCCGGCCTCGTCGGTGGGAACCACCTCCACGCAGCAGGCGTAGTCGCATCGGCACACGGCCTCGTCCAGCAGGCGCTCGAAGTAGCCGTCCTCAAGCTCGGCGCGCATGCGAGCCAGCTCGTTCTCGTAATGCAGGTAGCTCGTGGCGGCATCGTCGTCATACAGCCAGCCGCTCATAGCCTGGATGGCCAGGCCCACGCCGTCCGGGTAGCCCCAATCGTCCTCGCGTAGGTTGAACTCCGCCTGGGCGAGCGACGCCTCGAGGTTCTCCTTGCCAAGCCCCTCGGTGACAAGCGTGGCGCACGTGGCCTCGACGAGTGCGCGGAACTCCTCAGCCACGCCCGGCTTGGCGCCCTTGAGCTCAAAGATGAGCATCGGCTGCAGCAGACCGTCGTAGAGAAAGCCCGTGACGTCGCGGCCCAGACCGCTCTCCAGCACGGCGCGCTTGAGCGGCGCCTCGTTGGAGCCCACGAGCGCGTCGACGAGGATGTCGGCCGCAAGCACGCGCTCGCGCTGCGCCGCCGTGGCAAACACGTAGGCCGCGCCCACGCAGGCGTTGTCGGGCGTGGTGGCCATCGGCAGCTGGAGCAGCGCCGGAGAGACGGGCCTGTGCAGGGGCAGCGGGTTGGGCGCACCGGCGCCGCGGTCCGCAGCACCCAGGAAGCGCTCGTTCAGGAAGGCGAGCTTCTCCTCGATGTCCAGGTTTCCGTAGAGCGTGGTGTAGGAGTTGGAGAGCTGGTAGTGGCGCGCGTGGGTGTCCAGGAACTCCTCGTAGGTGAGGTCGGGGATGTTCTTGGGGTCGCCGCCCGAGACCCAGCCGTAGGGCGTGTCCGGGAACAGCGAGCTCGCGATGCCGTTGAGCAGCAGCTCCTCGGGGTTGGAGAAGGCACCCTTCATCTCGTTGAATACCACGCCGTTGTAGGTGAGCGGGCAGTCGGGGAGGGCGTGGCCCGCGTCGTCGCCCTTCAGCTCGTAGTGCCAGCCCTCCTGCTCAAAGATGCGCGGGCGCTTGTAGATGGCCGGGTGCAGCACGGCATCCAGGTAGATGTCCATGAGGTTCTCGAGGTCGCGGTCGTTGGTGGACGCCACGGGGTACATGGTCTTGTCCGAGAAGGTCATGGCGTTGAGGAACGTCTGCATGGAGCTCTTGAGCAGGTGGACGAACGGCTCCTTCACTGGGAACCGGTCCGAGCCACAGAGCACCGAGTGCTCCAGGATGTGGAAGACACCGGTGCTGTTGGCGGGCGGCGTCTTGAAGGTGATGGCGAAGGCCTTGTTGTCGTCTGCCGTCGCGAGCCACATGGCGCGGGCGCCGGTGGCGGCGTGGCGCAGCACGTAGGCGCAGCCCGAGATCTCGGGCAGGGCCTCGGCCTTTTCGACGGTGAAACCGTGGTGCGTGCTGCCTACCGATAGGGTTGGGTCAAGGGTGGAAAAGTCGCGGGACATGGTGCTACCTTTCAGTGGTTTTGTTTGGTAAGAGACTCTAGCACGCGGGGACATGTCCATGGCTAACTCACGTAGGTCTGGTCGGGGAGCTGAGGGCGGGTCCGCAGCCGGCGCCGGACGAAGCAAGACGCTGCGCGGCGTGGTCCTCACGCTTTTGGGTGGCACGTGTTGGGGCTTCTCGGGAACCTGCGCGAAGTTCCTCATGGACAGCTACGGCGTAGACCCGGTGTGGCTCGTCTGCGTGCGACAGCTCGTGGCGTCGGTGCTGTTCTTGGCCCTGGCGGCGGCGCTTCCCAAGGACCGCGAGCGGCTCGTCGAGCTTGGGCGCACACGCGCCGGCGGCGTTGCGGGCGTGGTGGTGCTCGTGCTCACGGCACTCTGCATGATGGCGAACTCCGTGAGCTATGTGCTCACGATCAACCTCACCAACTCCGCCACGGCCACGGTGCTGCAGGCGCTCGGACTCGTGCTGCTGATGGCCTTTGCCTGCATCCGCTCACGTCGCGCGCCGCACCGGCGCGAGGTCATTGGCGTGGTGCTCGCGCTTGCAGGCACGTTTCTGCTGGCCACGGGCGGCGACCCTACCAGGCTCTCGATGCCGTTGGCGGGCCTGCTCTGGGGCATCTTCTGCGGCGTGTCCTGCGCGCTCTATACGGCGGTGCCCGAAGGTGCGCTGCGAAAGTGGGGGAGTCCCGTGGTGAACGGCGTTGCCATGCTCGTCTCGGGCCTCATCCTTGCCGCGGCTATTCGCCCGTGGGAGCGCGTGCCGGCCTTTGGCGCGGTGGGGCTCGCGTGGCTCGCCATCATCATCTTCGTAGGCACGTTCCTCGCGTTTGCCCTCTACATGCAGGGCGTCAAGGACCTGGGGCCGCTTCGCGCGAGCATGCTGGGCACGTCGGAGCCCATCTCGGCCACGGTTTTCTCCGTGCTGTGGCTGGGCACGATGTTCACGCCCGCGGACTTCATCGGCTTCGCGCTCATCATCGTGATGGTGTACCTCACGGCGTAGGCCGAGGTGGCGGGGCATGCGCGATAGGTTCGTGCGGTAAAGGCTCGAGCGCGCTTGGACGAGCTGAGCGTCGCTCGGACGTCCAAATAAAAAAGCGGTCCCGCAGCGCGTGGCTGCGGGACCGCTTGGGCTCGTGTGTTGTGCGGCTTACAGGAAGCGATACTGTACCGCGCGGACGCCCCAAGCCCCGGGGGAGGAGAAGCCAAAGGCCTTCCACACGCCGCCGGCAAGGTCCAGCGCGCGACCGTAAGGGGCAAAGCCGCCCACGTCCGTGACGCGCGCCGTCACGGTCTTGCCGTTGTAGCGAATCTGCACGGAGCGGCCAAGTAGGTAGCGCTGGCTGATGGGCACGGCCACGGTCACGGAGTCGTCCGTGAGGATCTCACCGGAGGCGGTGGCGTTGCCGCCCGTGTTGTCGGCCACGGAGTAGGCGGAGGCCTTGCCAATCATCCACTCGCCGTCTGTGTCTACCTCAGAGCCGTCAGTGGCGCCGGGGTTGGTACTCGGCGTGCTGGGAGACTCGCTCGAGCCGGTGTTGGTCGAGGTCTCGGTGCCCGGGGCGTTGGCTTTGGTCGTGGCGGCGTCCTGCGTGGCGGCCGCCTCGCTCTGGGCCTGTGCCGCGGCCTCCGCGTCCGCCTTGGCCTTTGCGTCGGCCTCGGCCTGGGCCTTTGCGTCGGCCTCCTCGGCGGCCTTCTGCGCGGCAATCTGGGCGTTCATCTCGTCAACGGCTGCCTGCGCGTCGTTCATGGCCTGCTCGGCGGCCTGCTGCTGGCTCGTGGCCTCGTCCTTGGCGGCCTGCATGGTCTGCTGGGCGCCAAGGAGCCGGTTCTGCAGGTCGGTGAGCTGCTGCGTCTGGTCAACGTTGTCGCGCTGCACCGCGTCGATGTACTGGTAGGTGGTGAGGAAGTCCGAGAAGCTGTCGGACGAGAGGAGCAGGGTCACGAGACCCGGGGTGTCCTGCTGCATCTTGTACATGGAGCGCATGGCCACGCCGGCCTTTTCGCGCGCGCCGGGCAGCTGGGACTCAACGTCGGCAATCTGCTGCTGGGCCTCGTCGATCTTGGCCTGCAGTTGGTCGACGTTCTGGGTGGCGTCGTTGTAGGCGGCCGTTGCCTGGTCCGCCTTGGCCTGGAGCTCGTCGAGGGTCTCGGCCTGGGCCGGGGCCGCAACGAAGAGGGAAGCGCAGCAGAGGGCGGACATGAGTCCTGCCTTGATTGCGAGGTGCCTGGTGGTCCGTGCGCTGCGCTGTGCCAATGCCGCTCCTGGTGCTCGTTCGTAGGATCGCGCCCGCTCCGACCCCATCTTTCTGGCGAAACCGCAGGTACTTCGGCTTCGTGCGCAAGCCCGTCTCGCTTGGCCTGCACTGCTTGGCCCGGCTTGGGGCCGCGTTGGACGCCCACGGTTCAGACGCCGCAACAAGTGGGGGGCCGCGGTGAATCCTGCCCCTTGTGTGCGCCTGGAATGACCATTTGCACGTAGTCACGTCTCTCTATTCTAACTATCGAATGGGAGCTTCACAGATTCCCCAGCTACGAGGCAGTGCGGGCGTAACGGAAGGGGCGACCTTCCCGTGGGATGGTCGCCCCTGTCATGCCATATGTAGGTGCTTCGCGTTGCTTGGCCGCCTTACCTTGTGGCCAAACGTGGGCCGGCGGTTTGATGCTCGCCTCTACCGCTGGGCCCGGCTGAGCTACTTCACAACCAGGATGTCGCAGTCCGTGTTGCGGAGTAGGAAGGTTGAGATGGAGCCCAGCAGTGCGTACTTGATGCTGGAGAGTCCGCGCGCGCCGCAGAGCACGATGTCCGGCTTGATGACGTCGAGCATCTCGTCTTTCAGGGTCTCGCGGATGCGGCCCGTCTTGACCTGGACCTCAATCTTGGGGATGCGGTCCTCGGCCTCTGCGGTTGCCACGAGGTCTGCGATGGAGCCGCGGAAGGCCTTCTCCATGCCAGGGATGAGGTCGACGGGGTAGGTGCCCGCCGTCTCGAGGACCGTCGAGTCGATGACGTGGCCGATGTAGAGCTCGGCGCCGTTGTTGGCTGCGACGATGATCGCGCGCTCAAGCACCTTGTCCTGCTGTTCCGTGCCGTCCAGGGAGACGAAGACCTTCTTGTAGCGAACCTCGTTGAGCTGTGCCATGAGTGCTCCTTCCCTCGCGGGCCAAAGGCTTTGGATATGTGGTGGGGCTCCGGTCGCCCCACGACGGTGGCCGATGAGGCTCGCCGCCGCGTGCCGGCATCGCCGGCTTCTTATCCGCTGTATACCCCGGTGCGGGCCGGGCGCATCCCGTCGTGACGGAAGGGCAAAATCGTTCGGTGAGCGGTTGGCGGTAGGGCTGGGCAGGATGCCGTTGTGACGGAGGGGCCCAATTGCTTGGCGTGTGGCGGCAGGTGCGAGGAAGGCGCCTAAGCTCGCCATGCCGTTGTCCAGTCGCCGGACATGCGGAGGCGGGACTTGGAGGATGCCGGAGCGCCCGGATTTGCGCGTGCGCCGATCTGCCTGTTGGTGGGCTGCGCCAGCCCGGGCTGGCAGTTAGCCGCATGCCGTAGGCCTATGTCACCGGGGCATTACGCCGGCGGGCTCTATAACGCGTGATTAACGTCTTGTGGTTGCTCTGCGAAGCCGCGCCGCCGGTGCCTTCCGCGCGGCATAATGATGCGCGCAAAAGTGATGCCCGGGGCTTCGCCCGGCTTTGGCAATTGATGGGGTGGACGCTGGCCCTCAAAGCGCCGGCCGATGCGGCGCTTTGCCCTGAGCGCGGCAGGCAAAGCGTCCCGGCGGGCCGCTTCGAAGCCCTGCTCCGGCAAAACGCACCAACGCCCTGTCTCGACAGATGGCTCCAAAAGAACGCCCCGACCCCAAACGAAAGGTTTCTATGAATATCCTCGACCTGCTCAAATCCGCGTTCCTCGGCCTGGTCGAGGGCATTACGGAGTGGCTCCCCATCTCGTCTACGGGCCACATGATCTTGGTGGACGAGTTCATCAAGATGGACGTGCCCGACGAGTTCTGGAACATGTTCCTCGTGGTGATTCAGCTTGGCGCGATCCTCTCGGTGTGCGTGCTCTATTTCCACGATCTCAACCCCTTCTCGCTCAGCAAGGGCAAGGACGGCCGGCGCGCCACGTGGAGCCTCTGGGGCAAGATCATCCTCGGCTGCATCCCGGCCGCGGTGATTGGCCTGCCGCTCAATGACTTCATGGATGAGCACTTCTATAACTCGTATGTGGTGGCTGCGGCGCTAATCGTCTACGGCATCGCCTTCATTCTCATCGAGAACTGGCGTGCCAAGCGCCGCGCCAAGCAGGCAGCGGCTCCCGCGAAGATTCACGGGGCTCACTTTGCCAAGTCCGTGGCCCAGGACGCTGCGGCTGATGACACGGACTTTGGCGCCATCTCCAGCATCGACGACATCTCGTGGAAGACGGCCCTTGGGATTGGTTGCTTTCAGGTGCTGTCGCTGGTGCCGGGCACGTCGCGCTCGGGCTCCACGATTATCGGTGGCCTTCTGCTGGGCACGACGCGTTCCGTTGCCGCCAAGTTCACGTTCTACCTGGCGATTCCCGTCATGTTTGGCGCGAGCCTGCTGAAGGTCGTGAAGTTCCTGCTGGGCGGTGCCGCGATGGGTGCCAACGAGTGGGGCATCATGATTGTGGGCCTGGTGGTTGCGTTTGTGGTGTCGCTGCTGGCGATTCGCTGGCTTACGGGCTTTGTGCGTCGGCACGACTTCAAGGTCTTCGGTTGGTACCGCATCATCCTGGGCGTGCTGGTACTTGCGTACTTCCTCGCGATTGGCCCGGCGCTGGGTCTGATGTGAGACAGGCCATCGGGGTCGGCACGGAATCTGGCCTGAGATGGGCAGCTGAGCTGCCATTGTGTCGGTCGGATTAACGCGTAAGTGGTGGCTGTAGGAGAGGTGGCGCCCAAGGGGCGCCGCCTCTCTTCGATCTGGGTGCAGTTTGGATATCGGCTGGGAGGTCATGCGAGTCGGCTGGCCCGTTTGGGGTTTGACGACTCGACTCAAGCGGGCGGGCTGCAACATCGGTGTGTGCGACTGCGAGTTACTTCGCTCTGGGCTGCAGGTGGTCGCCTTTCTTGCGACGATAGGGCCTAATCCTTGTTAGGACGGGGCCAAACCCCCGCGGCAACATGAGTCGAATCCTTGCAACGACGGAAATCTCGTCCCCGCGGGGACGGGGCCGAATACCTGCGGAAACGTGGCCAATTCTTCGTGATGAACCACGCCTCTATTCCGGGCTCACGCAGTTCGTGGGGCGTCGGCCCTCAACAAGTAACTCACAGACGGCCTCGAGGCTCATCTGTCGCAGGGCGTCCGCGGCCTCGATTGAGTCGTAGGCGGAGTGCGGAGTCACGATGCAGCGCGGATGGCGGATGAGCTTCTCGTTGCGGCCGCTCGCCTCGTGCGCCAGGGTGTCGAGACCGGCGGCGCAAATCCCCGTCTTGCCGCCGCTTGTGATTCCCTCGTTCAACGCCGCGACCAGGGCCTTCTCGTCCACGACCTCACCGCGAGCGGTGTTCACGAGCACGGCACCGGGTTTCATAAGTGCCAGCTCGCGCGCACCGATAAGACCGCGCGTCTCGTCTATGAGCGGGCAATGGAGACTGACGACGTCCGATGCTCGCAACAAGTCCTCAAGGGTTTCGGCCTTCTCGCAGCCGGCGGCAGCCAGCTCCTCGGCGCTCTTCGTGGGCGCCCACACGAGCACACGCATGCCCAGGGCTTGGGCCACGGGCGCAACCTCGCGGGCGATTCGGCCAAAGAATACGAGGCCAAGTGTCTGTCCGCAGGGCCTGTGCACGGGGTACCCAGCCTTTGGGTCCCAGCCGCCGGCGAGTACGTCGCGGTTTGAGAGCGTCACCTTGCGCATGAGGTCCAGCATGAGCGCGATGGTGTGCGCGGCGACCTCCTTGGCGCAGTAGCCCGGGCAGTTGCTCACGAGCACGCCGCGCTGGGCGAGCCCCGCCACATCCATGTGGTTGAGGCCGATGGACATGCTCGCGACGAGCTTCACGCCGGCGTTGGCGAAGCTGTCCACCGTGTCCTTGATGACGGGCATGAACTCGCCGACAACGGCCTCGCAGCCGTTCAGCTGCTCGGGCGTTGGGGTCTTGAACGGCTCATGTGCTGCGTCGAGGAGCTCGATGGCCTCGGCGCACCCCAGCTGGGCGAGGATTTCGTTGGCGCGCGAGGTGTCGCCGTCGAGCGTGTAGTAGAGAACGCGATGGGGTGTGCTTGCCTGGGGCATGGGGCTCCTTGTGTGGATGGGTCGGTGTGGTGGCCAGTGCGATTTGGCTGGTAGCGGGGTGCCGAAGGGCTGTCTTTTGCGGCGATTATAGGGCGCTGGGATGCGGGAGCGCTGGGCGGGCGCATGGCGCCGTTGATCGAATACGGTAGTTGCCGGTGTCAAATACCGTGTATGGTGGGGCTGGAAAGCGGGGAGTTGTCGCTGGGGCTGCCGGGGTTGCTGCCTTGGAGAGGCCGCGGCTTGGCGCGTCGCGTGCGGCGGAGCGTCCAGACTCGGCGCGCGGTCGTCGGCTCGTGGCCACGCCTGCCTGCTTTGGCCTGGCTTCTGCGCCTGTTGGCTCGCACGCCCGGCTCTCGCACTCGGTGAAGCGGCGCGCGTCGGTCTGCCTGTGCCCGGCGTATGCCTTGGAAGAGGGGAGATCCCATGGAGTGCAGACCCTTGAAGAATGGCGCCCGCATCGTGTTCACCGATGTTGACGGCACCTTGCTCGATGCTGAACATCGGCCCATTCCTGCGTCGGCCTCCGCCATTGCGCGGCTTGGGGAGCGCGGCATTCCGTTTGTGCTCGTGAGCGCCCGTATGCCGGAGGCCCTGACGCCCATCCAGCGCACGCTTCGGTTCTCGGGCCCGCTCGTGTGCTACAGCGGGGCGTACGCCACCGACGAGCGTGGCGTTGAGCTGCTGAGTAGGCCCATGCCCATCGAACTCGCGCTCAAGGCAAGTCGAATAGTGGCGGAGCGGGCATCGGATGTGTGCTGCATGGCATACGGCTACCACAGATGGGTGGTTGATGACCGCTTGGACCCGCGCGTGGCCAACGAGGAGCGCATCGTGGGGCGTCAGAGCGAGGAAGGCACCCTCGAGGATGTGTTTGGCGAGGTCGGTGGTCTGCACAAGCTGCTGCTTGTGGGCGAGGCCGGGCGCATGGGGGCGTTGCGGGCCGAGCTTGCCGCGGCGTTGCCCGAGCTTACGGTGGTGCTCTCGTCGCCGATTCTTTGCGAAGTCATGGCTGGCGGTGTGAGCAAGGCCGAGGGCGTCCGGGTGGTGTGCGAGCACTACGGTCTGGAGCCGTCGCAGGCCATGGCTTTTGGCGACGGTCACAACGATGTGGACATGCTTGCGGCGGTGCCGGAGAGTTATGCCATGGCCAATGGGGAGGCCGCGGTGCGGGCGGCCGCGACGCATGTTACGCGGCTCACCAATGATGAGAACGGCTTGGCGACAGAGCTGGAGCGCCTGCTGTAGGCCGCGCTGATGGGTGCCTGCCCGGGCGCCTGCTGCGGAAAGCGCAGACGAGCGGAATGGTATGGCGGGTGCTGGGCCGAATGGGCCGTTGGGCTTTCAGGAAACTTGCAAAAGGGTCTGTCCCCGGTTGCAAGTGGAAAATACCGGCGTATAACAGGCATTATGTTAGAACGGTACAATGGCCTGCACTTGCACCTGCGGTTATATCGGCTTATGCAGGCCGCTGTGCCGCCCTCACTCTTGTGGCCGCAGAAGGTAGTTGCTGCCGTCAACTACCGCTTGCCGACAAATAGTTGCCACTGACAGCAAATAGTTTTGTATCGAAATAGTTGACGCCAATAATCAAATCGAAACGTGAGGCCGACCCCGGGGCCATCGGGGCGGCGGCGCGATGGCCTGTGCGTCGCGACGTGTGACGCACGCAGGGGTGCGTTGGCACTGCCAGCGCACGGAAAGGAGGGCCCATGAGATATCTGCTCCTAGTAAGCCACGGTACCTTCGCGCCCGGCCTGCACAGCGTCCTCAAGATGCTGTCCGGCGACAGGGATGACGTTCTGAGCTGCAGCCTCGAGGATGGTATGGGTGCAGATCAGTATGTCGAGAACCTCAAGAAGGTCATCGAGCCGATTGATCCGGAGGACGAGGTCCTCGTGCTTGGCGACATCATCGGCGGCTCGCCGCTCACCAACGCCCTCAAGACGCTGTCCGACAAGGGCATGATTGCGCGCACCTCCGCCTTTGGCGGCATGAACTTGCCGATGGCACTCACTGCGGTGCTTCAGCTCCAGACGGACGACCTGCCCGCCCTCAAGCAGTCCATGGTCAGCGAGGCCCGAGAGGCCACGAAGGAGCTCGAGCTCGAGACCCCGTCGGCTGACGACGAGGACGACATCTAGGCGAGATCAGGGCTAGTCCCAAGGCGCGCGGCAAAGGTCAAGGCCCAGACGGGAAGCCGCTAGCAACCGCGATAGGCCACCAGCGGCCGCGGTAGGCCGCCAGCAACGGCGAGGAGCCGCCAGCAACCGCGGAAAACCGCCAGCAACCAGCAAAACGCCCGCACATGACCGGCGGGCACAACGTCCCCAACAGGAGGCACGCATGATTTCCTTCATACGCATCGACGACCGCATGATTCATGGCCAGACCGTGACCCGCTGGTCCCTCGAGTACCCGTGCGACGGCCTCATCGCCGTCAACGACGCCGCCGCGTCCGACCCGATCCTCAAGCAGGCCTACAAGAGCGCGTCCGACAAGAAGACCTTCGTCTGGACCCTCGATCACTTCAAGGACGTTCAACAGAGGGTCCTCGACTCCAAGGACCGCTACTTTCTGATCACCAAGAACCCGCAGGACATGAAGAAGATTCTGGTGGACATGGGCTTCAAGCCGGGCATGGACCGCGTCATCGTGGGTCCCTGCAACGACCGCCCCAACGCCACCAAGCTGGGCAACAACCAGTCCATTACGCAGGAGGAGGCCCAGGCTCTCGAGGACATCGCGAACGCCGGCTATACGGTCGAGTTCGCCCTCCTGAAGGAGAAGTCCATCGGCGAGTGGCCCAAGTTCCGCGGCCAGTTCGGCTTCTAGGTACGGCTTTACCTCGGGCCCCAATGGGGCGCTGTTGGGCCCGAGTTGTCCTACAAACCACTTTGGAAGGTGGAAGGTATGGGAATTAACGCGTTCCAGGCAGCCATTTTCGGGCTGTGCGCCTGCCTGTCATCTATGCCGGGCATGGGCGGCACGACCATCGGTAACTACACCCTTGGCCGCCCTCTAGTCGCCGGCCTCATTGTAGGCCTCGTCATGGGCGACATCCGCACCGGCATCCTCATCGGCGCTGCCATTCAGCTCGTCTATATCGCGCTGGTGACCCCGGGCGGAACCGTCTCCGCAGACGTCCGTGCCGTGTCCTACATCGGCATCCCGCTGTCCGTCCTGGCCGTTCAGGCCCAGGGCCTCGACCCTGCGTCTGCTGAGGCCGCCGGCCTCGCCGCCTCCCTCGGCGCCGCCGTGGGCACGCTCGGCACCGTTCTGTTCTACGGCACCGCCACGGTGAACCTGATCTGGCAGGGCATGGGCTGGAAGTGGCTCGAGAAGGGTGACCTGAAGAAGCTCTACCTCGTTGACATGGGTCTGCCTTGGATTGGCCATATCCTCTGCTCCTTCATCCCCACGTTTGTCATCACCATGGGTGGCGCTTCCATGGTGGACCTGATGAAGACCTACCTGCCGATGGACGGCGTTGCGATGAAGACCCTGTTCACCGTTGGCTCGCTGCTCCCCACCGTCGGTATCGCCATTCTTCTGAAGCAGGTCATCTCCAAGCCCACTGACTTCCTGACCTTCTTCTTTGGCTTTATCCTCGCTGCCGTCATGGGCGTCAACCTGATTGCCGCTGCTCTCATCGGCGGTTTCTTCGCGGTGATCAACTACAAGCTCGAGTCCATCAAGATCGATATCCAGAACGGCGCCGCCGCTCTCGCCTCGGGTGACGATGAGGAAGAGGAGGACATCTAATGGCTGAGACCACTGGCAAGAAGAAGCTATCCAAGAAGGCGCTCAACCGTTCGTTCTGGAACTGGGCCTACGGCAACCTGACCTGCTTCTCCCAGGAGCACATGCAGACGTTCGGCTACCTGTGCGCCATGCTCCCTCTGGTCGAGGAGCTCTATGACAAGCCCGAGGACCAGAAGAACGCCCTCATGACCTACAGCGCGTTCTTCAACACCGAGCCGCAGGTTGGCACGATGGTCGTTGGCATCACCGCCGGCCTCGAGGAGGCCCGCGCCAATGGCGAGGCCGTCACCGACGAGGCCATCAACGGCATCCGCGCCGGCCTCATGGGCCCGCTCGCCGGCCTGGGCGACTCGCTCGTCGTCGGCACGCTGATCCCCATCCTGCTTGGCATCGCCCTTGGCCTCTCCACGGACGGCAGCCCGCTTGGCGCCATCTTCTACATCGTGGTGTGGAACGCGCTCATGTTCCTTGGCATGCGCCTCGCCTACAACCAGGGCTATGAGCTCGGCGGCAAGGCTGTCGAGGCCCTCGTTGGCCCCAAGGCCACGGCCCTTCGCGACTCCATCGTCATGGTGGGTACCATGGTCATCGGCGCCGTCGCCGCTACGTGGGTGAGCATCACGGTCTCCGCGGACCTCGTGCTTCCTGGCGGCACCGTGTTCCAGGACACGCTCGACGGCATCTTCCCCAAGCTGCTGCCCTGCCTGTTCACGCTGCTGTGCTGGTGGCTCATGACCAAGAAGAAGCTCACCCCGGTCGTCACGATGCTCATCCTCGTTGTCATTGCCTTCGTGGGCGTTCTGATTGGTGTCTTCAACCCCGGCCTGTCCTACTAGGTACCGGTCAACGCGGTCGCCCGACGGCTGCCGGATGAGCCGGCAGCCAGGCAAAGCGTTCGTCTGATTGCGCGGGCGCGGGCCTCTGAGGTTCCGCGTCCGCGCGTTTTTCCCAAGCGAGCGGTTGGCGGAATCGTTTGCCCCGTGGGCTAGGCCACCGCGTACGATAGCGATTGCGCGCGATTGGCCGTCCTGCCGGCCCATCTCGAGGTATCGGGGCCGCGATGGCCGGGGGCGTGCCCGTGCATGGCGGGCCGATTCCTCGGTCGAGGTTGCTCGCGGTGGTGCAGTCCGCAGCTACGGAAAGGAAGCCGTTATGGCGCTTGATACATCCAAGTGGGGGCGCGAGGACCTTATCCGCGAGGCCAGGCTCCAGACTGAGGCCATCCAGCGGCTCGACGTGGTGCTTCGCCTCGGGTACTCCATGGTTGCCATCGGCTTTTTGCTCGCGTGGTGGGGCATGAAGGGCGCCGGACCCGCGTGGGCTGGCCCGGTGGGCGTGGTCCTGCTGGTTCTGGGCGCCATCCTGTCCGCGATCCTCAAGCTGGGGACGATGCGCGCCCGCGCCAACGTGAGCAGCATTTTGGCCGCGGCTCATGTGGAGTTGGACGAGAACGGCGTGCCCAAGCGTGTGGGCGAGGGCGCGGGCGAGGAAGGAGCCGGAGCTGCGTCCTCGTCTGAGTCTGGTGCGTCCGTGGGGGCGGTAGGGATTGGCGAGCCCAAGGCCGCGGTCGAGTCTGGAGACCCTGCGGACGCGTCCCCGGCTGGCGCCGCGCGCACCGGTTGTCGAAGGCGTGGGTAGCCATGGACTACGAGGATGCGGCCAAGAAGCTCGTCACCTATTCCAGGGCCTTTGCCAAGGGAAGGTTCAGCACGGCATATGGTCTCTCGGTGGGCGAGATGCCGGTGCTGGAGTATCTTGCCGAACGCGAAGAGGGCGCCATCCCCTCCAGGCTCGCGAAGGGGCTGGGTTATACCCGCCCCCGCATGACACGAATCTTGGACTCGCTGGCGGCGAAGGGGTTCGTCGAGCGTGAGGCAGACACCAAGGACCGCCGCCGCGTCATCGTGCGCATCACGGATTCCGGCAGGGACCATACGGAAAGCAAACGCTCCCATGGGGTTGGGGAGCTTGCGCGAAACCTCTCTGAGCTGGGCGAGCACGACGTGTCCGAGCTCGTTCGCGTGCTGGAGCGGGCGTATGCGATCACGTACAACGACAATCTGAACTCGGAGGACGTTGCGACTTCTCGCGAGCGGAGTAGCACTTCCGACGGAGGTGCCGATTCAGAGCGGGATGCTGTCTCCGAGTGGGATGCCGCCCAAGGACGTGATGTCGATTCGGATGATCGCGAGACGGGGGCGTCGAGTCCAGTTCCGCTCGGCTGATTTCGCGCGGCGGCGCAATGATTCGATAGGGCGCTCTGCATAGGTCGCTTGGGGGCACAAGGATTCGGTAGGGCGCCTCGCAAAACATGTCGGGCAAGCATTATTTTGATGCGCTTGTAGATAAAGGTTTGTTTTAATCAATATAGTCACACGTCACACTTTTGCCGGTCAAATCGGTATATTTGCGAACCACTGACTATCAACCGCTTGCGATATCGACGAAGGTGAACCTGGGAATGGACTACGAGGTCGCGGCCAATAAGCTTCTGGTGTACTCGCGCGCCCTCGCAAAAGGCTCCCTTAGCACGGCGTATGGTCTTTCCATGGGTGAGGCTCCCGTGCTCGACCTTCTCTCCCGCATGCCGGATGGCATGAGCCCGTCCTATCTGGCGAGTCGCCTCGGCTACACACGCTCCCGCATGACGCGCATTTTGGACTCACTCTCTGCCAAGGGCTACGTCAGGCGCGCGGCCGACTCGCATGACCGCCGCCGTGTTACTGCCTTTGCAACCGAGAAGGGCCGGAAGTTCTCTCGCGAGCAGCGTGCCGAAGGCGTGAACGACCTCGCGGCCAGACTCACGACGTTGGGGGAGCACGACACGAAGGAGCTGCTCCGCGTGCTCGAGAAGGCGTACAGCATCACGTATGATCGCGACCGCATCGTCGAGGACGAGGAGCCGGGGCGGGATTAGCGTCTGCGAATCTCTTGCGAGGCGCGGGTGCGCTGCAGCGCGCTTTACGGCTGGCTGGCGATGCATGTCAGTTGACCGCGAAGCGTGCCGGTTGGTTTGGCGATGGTTCCGGTTGGTTGCAGTGTGCGTGACGCTTGCTGTGACGTGCGTGTCGCTCGGCCGCGGCGGCGTGTCGCGCGATGGCCTGGCGCGTGGGTTCAGTCCGCGGCGGGTCAGCCCTGTAAGACGCCCCGCTACGCTTGCCTAATTCCAGTCACCGGCTGCCGTGGGTGGGCAAACTCGCCGGTATACTAGTTGAACTTGTATATCGAGACGGGAGCCCCCATGGCGAACGATAACCTAGACGAAACGCTGGACGAGACGGCGGACGCGTTGACGGGCGAGGCGATTGACGAGGCCCTCGACCATGCCGAGCTCTCGGATGAGGCCGTGGACGCGACAGAGGTCGTGGACGCCGAGGCGGAGGCTGCGGAGGATGTGGCTGAGGACGTTGCTGCCGAGGAGCTTGTCGCGGAGGCCGATGACGCCGAGGCCGTCGAGGGCGGCGAAGGGGTCGAAGCCGTAGAGGCGGTAGAGCTCGACGGCGAGGCTCCGACTGAGTTTGTTGCCGAGGCAGAGGATGAGGACGGCGCTGACCCGTCGTCCGAGGTTGACGCCGAGACGGCGGCTGAGGCCGAATCCGAGACTCCGGCCAAGGCCGACGTCGATTCTCCGGTAGGCGAGGAGCCGGCTCAGGGGGAATCTGGCGCCGAGGAGGCGGCCGTGCCCTGGGTGCTGGGACCGCTGCTTGGTACCCTGCCCGTCACGGTTGACCTCGAGGGCAAAATCACCGAAGCCCCGGGCTGGGGCAAGCTCCTCTCCTTTGTGGCGTACGTGGCCGTGATGCTCGGCCTGGGCATTGCTGCCATCGTGGCCGGCTACCTCGGCATTGGCATCATGTTCATCTTCTTTGCGATGGTGCCGAGCGCGGCTGTGATCGCGGTTTCCCGCATGCGCCTGCCCGAGCTGCTCGGCAGCAAGCGGGCAAGCGGGGACGCGGAGGACGAGGGCTCGCGGGGTACCGCGGGCTCCCTTGGCACGTGGCTCGACGGTGGTCCGGGCCAGCTCCGCGCTTGGGGGCCGACGCTCATCCCGGATGAGGTTGCGGCTCTCGACGCCAATCGCGCCAAGGAGGCCAAGGCTGCGCGCGAGTGGTTGTCTGGTGCCGGCGAGTTCGAGACCGTGGAGGCGTCGTCCGACGACGGCACGAAGCTCGTTGGCCACGTGCTTGTCTGCAATCCCAAGTCCACGCGTTGGGTGGTGCTCGCCCATGGATACAACGGCGGTTGGCGCGACGGGCTCATCCACGCGCGCCGCTATGCGGAGCGGGGCTTCAACCTGCTGCTGATTGACATGCGTGCCTACGGGGAGAGTGGCGGCGCGTGGGTCGGCCTTGGCTGGCTCGACCGTCGCGACCTCGTGGCGTGGGCCTCGTGGGTTGTTGGCCGCGCGGGGAGCCGCGCGCGTATCGCCCTCCACGGCACGGGCATGGGCGCGGCGGCAGCGCTGATGGCATCTGCCGAGGGTGACCTTCCGGCGCAGGTCAAGGCCGTGGTGGCCGACTCCGCGTACACGGACGTGTGGAACGTGGCCACGAAGCTCATGGGCCAGGACAAGAAGTCGTCCGCGCACCCGCTCATTGACCTCATGCGCTTTGAGCTTAAGGGGAGCAAGGGCGGCTATGACGTGTCACTCGCCAATCCCGAGTCGGCAGTGGCTGCCGCGCGCGTTCCCGTGCTTCTCATCCAGGGAGACCAGGACACCGTGGTGCCCCCGAACATGGCAAAGCGCCTGGACGAGGCTTGCGGCGGAGCTGCCTCGGGCGACGGGCACATGCTCACGATGGTCGAGGGCGCCGGCCATGGGCAGGCTGCCCTGGCAGACCCCGTTGGCTACTACTGGCACCTCTTCATGTTCGAGGATCGCTACCTGTAGGTGCCGTTCGGGCTGCCAGCGCTTGTCGTTTGGGCTGTCGCTGGTGGTCGCTTGGGTTGCCGCCCATTCCGTTCGGGCTGCCATCTATGACGGCCGGGCCCCATGCCGGTAGCCTTCGCCGTGCCTGTCCGGGAATACGGCCGATTGCGTGGCCCTCTTGCCCCCCGCGTCCTCTTCTGTCCAGAGATTCGGTTGGTTGCGTGGCCCTCTGGCCCCGGCGCTTCCGCCTGTCCAGGAATCCGGCCGATTGCGAAGTCGGGGCAGCTCCCACTAGCACTTTGTCCAGGAATCCGGGCGATTGCGATTTGGCATTTATTGCCCGTAAACTTAGCAGGCTCAATACGGCTTTCGTTTAGTGTAGAATTGCCGCGCAGCTGTTTTTCGGGAGCCCAATTTCCGAATTCTGTCCATAAATACGGGCGATTGCGCGATTTGAAAGTGGCGAGGAGCGGCCCTGGGGCGAGTTCGCTCTCGAGTCCTGGTCTGCTTGGAGGCGCGCCAGTGCCCGGGCAACGCAACCGGCCGCATTCGTGGACAAACTGGCTCTCTGGGCTGCCTTTCAACTTGGCGGAGTTCTCCCGCGTCCCCGTGGCGGGGCCCTCCCGCCGTGAACCCGTGGCGGGAGCCTTCCAGCCGTGAACCCGTGGCGGGGGCCTTCCCGCCGTGAACCTGCGGCGGGGCATCCGTGGCGCTCCCAAGGCGGAATCGGTGTGGTGGGTTGGGCAGGCGAGGAGAGATGTCCGGAATGCCGGGTAGACTAGGGGGCCGTTGACGAGAGCGAGTTGGGAGTTGCGATGACGACAGGACCGAGGAAGAGGACCGCCGCAGACCTTACGCTGCCGAGCTTCATGCAGGAGGTCCCTGCGTCTGCCGCGTGCGCTCCTCGCACCGCCGCTTCGGGTGCCCCTGCATCGGCGCCTGCTGCGCGCGCCGCTGCCCCAGCGCCCTCGTATGCCACCCCCGCCTCGCCCGTTGCCGCGCAGCCTGCGCCCGCGCCGCGGCCGTTCCGCCCGCGCTATCAGCTGCCGCAGGCCAGCATCGACCTCTCCGGCCTCAACCCCGCACAGCGCGAGGCGGCCGAGTGCACCCATGGCCCGCTGCTCGTCCTCGCGGGCGCCGGCTCCGGCAAGACGCGCGTGCTCACATATCGCATCGCCCACATGATCGCCGACGAGAGCGTCCGCCCCTGGCAGATCCTCGCCATCACGTTCACCAACAAGGCCGCGGCCGAGATGCGCGAACGCCTGGACTCGCTGCTGCCCGGCGGCACGCGCGGCATGTGGGTCTGCACCTTCCACGCCATGTGTGTGCGCATCCTGCGCGAGGACGCCGAGGCCCTGGGCTTCAAATCCAACTTCACAATCTATGACGATGACGACTCCAAGCGCCTCGTGAAGCAGATCATGAGCGACCTGGACATCGAGCCCAAGAGCTTCCCCATCAACGGTATCCGCTCGCGCATCTCCAGCGCCAAGAATGCCCTGGTGCTGCCCGACGAGTTTGAGGGAATGGCCAATACGCCGCAGCTCCAGGCCACCGCTCGCGTCTACCACGAGCTCCAGCGCCGCCTCGAGCGCGCCAACGCTATGGACTTCGATGACCTGCTCATCAACGCGCACAAGCTGCTCAAGAACCACCCGGACGTGCTGGCCAAGTACCAGGACCGCTTCATCCAGATCAGCGTGGACGAGTACCAGGACACCAACCACGTCCAGTACGAGATCACCAACATGCTGGCCTCGCGCACGCGCAACCTCATGGTCGTGGGCGACGACGACCAGTCCATCTACTCGTGGCGAGGTGCGGACATCCAGAACATCCTCGACTTTGAGAAGGACTATCCGGACGCCCGCGTGGTCAAGCTCGAGGAGAACTACCGTTCCACGGGCCACATCCTGAACGCGGCCAACGCCGTGGTGGCCAACAACAGCCACCGCAAGGAGAAGCGCCTGTTCACCTCGCGCGGCGACGGCGAGCTGGTGCAGGCCTACCAGGCGAGCGACGAGCGTGCCGAGGGCAGCTGGATCGGCGGCGAGATCGAGAAGCTCCACGAGGCCGGTACCAGCTATGACGACATGGCCGTCTTCTACCGAATGAACTCGCAGAGCCGCATCCTCGAAGACATGCTGCTGCGCGCTGGCGTGCCGTACAAGATCGTGGGCGGCACGCGCTTCTTCGACCGCGCCGAGATTCGCGATGTCATGGCCTACCTCAAGCTCGTGGTGAACCCGTCGGACGACGTGAGCGCCCAGCGCGTGGTGAACACACCGCGTCGCGGCATCGGCTCCACGAGCGTGGCCAAGATCCAGAGCTACGCGCTGCAGAGCGGCATGCCGTTCATGGCGGCATGCCAGGCGTGCGTGGCCGAGGAGGGCCTGCTCACGGCCAAGGTCCGCAACGCCCTGGGCCAGTTCACGAGCATCATCGAGCGGGTGAGGGCCAAGAGCGGCGAGCTTGCGCGCGTGGTGGAGTCCATTATCGAGGACACCGGTCTCATCGCGGCGCTTGAGGCCGAGCACACCGTGGAGGCGGATGGTCGCGTCGACAACATCCGCGAGTTCCTGAGCGTGGCGGCCGACTTTGACGAGACGCATGACGACGTGGCCGAGACGCTCGAGAGCCTGGCCCAGCTGCGCGAGGCCGGCATGCTGGACGCGGCGCCGGGTGACGAGCCCGCCCCCGTGCCGCCGGCGCAGCCCGTGGACGAGGGCATCACCGTGGCGGCCGAGAAGCTCCCGGCCTTCATGGAGTGGCTCGCCCTGCGCAGCGACCTGGACTCGCTGGCCGGCTCTACTAGCGCGGTGACGATGATGACCGTGCACTCGGCCAAGGGCCTGGAGTTCCCGGTGGTGTTCGTGGCCGGCATGGAGGAGGGAATCTTCCCGCACGTGCATCCCGGCGAGGAGGACCCGGGCAGTCTGGAGGAGGAGCGCCGCCTGGCCTACGTGGCCATCACGCGCGCCGAGCGCAGGCTCTACCTCACGTACGCCGCCACGCGCCGCACGTACGGCTCCACCGTTGCCAACCCGATGAGCCGCTTCCTGAGCGAGATTCCGGAGAGCGACATCAAGTTTGCCGGGGCCGGCTCCGACGGCTTTGCCGGTGTGGGCTGGGAGAAGCGCGGTGACCGTCGCGGCACCTTTGGCAGCGGCACGCAGGTGTATGGCGGCGCGGTCTACGGCTCGGCCACGAGGTCTGCGGGAGGCTCGGCACAGGCGCGCTTTGGCGGCTCGGGCTATGGCTCGGGCTATGGCTCGGGCGCTGTCGGCGGTAGGCGTGGGGCGTTTGACGACTACGACTTCAACCAGGACGTGGCCTATCCGTCTGCGGATGAGGCGGCCGGCTCGCGTGGAGGCGCCGGAGCGCGTGGCATGGAGGTTGGCGGTGCCGGGCGTGGCGGCTCCCGCTACGGCTCGGGCGGCGGCCTGAGCTTTGCCGCGGCCGAGGAGCGCGGCCTTGTAGGTGGCGGCGTGCCGTCTGGTGCGGGCGTGCCGCTGGGTGGTCGCGGGCGCGGTGGCGTGGCTGGCGGTTCCCGAACGTTCGGCTCGGGTGCCGTGGGCGGACGCGGCGGTTCCGGCTTTGGCGTGGCGACGGGTCGCTGCGCCGGCTCCACGTTTGCGGGCGGTGCCGGGCGCGGCACCTCGCGCGGCATGGCGCCCGACGACCCGTTTGGCTCCAATCCCGAGCGCGGCATCAGGCGCGACGCCGCCAAGGCCGCGGAGGGCTTTGCCAAGGGCGACCACATCTCGCACAAGACGTTTGGTCCCGGCGTGGTGCTCAGCGCCAGCGGCGACATGATCGAGGTCAAGTTCACCCGTACCGGCAAGGTCAAGAAGCTCATGAAGGGCTTCGCGCCCATCGTGAAGGTCGAGCAGTAGCGGCGGCATGCGATTGAGGGCGCGCGGATTGGGACGGGCCTTTCCATGCCGCGAGGCGGTGTGCAAAAGGGCCTGTCCCCTATGACGCATTTTGGGAGGTAGCGAATGGACGACGTCAAGAGCTCGGTCGAGCAGGTGACAAGCCAGCCCATCATCTTTAACCTCACGGCGAGCGATTTGCTGAGCCGTGCCATCGTGCTGGCGGTTGCCATCGTGGCGGCGGCGCTGGTGGCCCACTTCCTGAGCAAGCTGCTGCGGCGCCTGCTCGACGCGAGCGAGGTGCCCAGCGCGAGCATCTTCGTGAACCTCGGTCGCGCGCTGGTGTGGGCGTTTGCCCTGCTTGCGGTGCTGCAGCCAGTGTTTGGCATTCAGCCCACCGCCTTCGTTACCGCCTTGGGCGTCACCTCCCTGGTCATCTCCTTTGGCATGCAGGACACCGTGTCCAATGTGGTGGCGGGCCTGGGCCTCATGGCCGGCAAGGTGGTGCAGCCTGGCGACGCCGTTGAGATTTCCGGCTTCTCCGGCACCGTGGTGGACGTCAATTGGCGGAGCACCACGGTGCGCGACCGCCTGGGCAACGAGCAGGTCATCCCCAACTCGGTGCTCAACAAGACGGCCCTCGAGCGCCTGAGCTCGGGCTCGGCCACGCTGTGCGAGATGGACGTGGCGGTTTCGCTCGATGCAGACCTTGATGCCGTGACGGCCGAGATTCGCGCCGCGACGGACGAGGCGCTTGCGGGCAAGCTTGCCGAGGGCCAGGCTACGGGCGTCTGCTTTCTCGGCTCCGATGCCTATGGCATCTCCTGTGCCATCTACCTGCACATCATTGACGAGATTACCTGCGCCGCCGCACGCGATGCCCTCATGCGCAAACTTGCCGGCAAACCCTGGCTCGCTCGCGCGTAAGCCACCCGATGAGTCAGCCTACCGTGAGTCAGCCTGCCGTCTACTTTGACT
>CWGY01000039.1_pt1 | contig 35652 bp, 33 predicted proteins | sample 678861 | NCBI WGS metagenome assembly CWGY01 (sample SAMEA3735962, study PRJEB9488) | human gut metagenome | biome: ENVO:mammalia-associated habitat; material: ENVO:feces | place: Malawi | collected 2009-02-27
CCCCCCCCCGAGTTGACCTATACGCAGCCCACTACTCGATGCCCGAGAGGTCGTAGGACTCGAGCCATGCGCTGGCCGCCTCGCAGATGCCCTTGAGACATTCGGCGTCGAAGGGGCTCTTGAGGCCGGCATGCTCCACAAGCTCGGTGAACGGCCGCGTGCCACCCTGGCGCGTATAGGCCATGTAGTGCTCCCACGCGTCCTTGAAGTCCGCCTGGGACAGCTGCCACACCTCGAGCGCCACCGTCTGCGCCAGGCAATAGTCGATGTAGTAGAACGGCAGCTCGTAGATGTGCTGCTGGCGCTGCCAGCCCTGTCCCTCGCCATAGAACGGGATGTCGCCGTTCACGGCCATCCATGGCATGTAGGTGGCCAGCAGGCGTTTCCAGGTGGCGTGACGCTCGGCCGGCGTCAGGTCGGGGTGCTCGTACATCTCGTGCTGGAAGTGGTCAACCATCGTGCCGTACGGGATGAAGGTGAGCGCGCCCGCCAGGTGCGCGTAGCGGTACTTGCGCGCATCCTCGCCAAAGAAGCCCTCCTCCCACGGCCAGGCAAGGAACTCCATCGACATGGAGTGCACCTCGCAAGCCTCCGAGGTGGGCATGCAGAGCGCCGCGGGCACGCGGTCCGTGTTCATGTAGTAGGAGAACGCATGGCCCGCCTCGTGGGTCACCACGTCCACGTCGCCGGCCGTGCCGTTGAAGTTGGCAAAGATGAACGGCACGTTGTAGTCGAGGATCTCAGTCATGTAGCCACCGCCGGCCTTGCCCTTGGTGGAGAGCACGTCCATGAGGTCGTCGTTGCGCATCGTCTTGAAGAAGGCGTCCGTCTCGGGCGAGAGCTCGTGGTAGAAGGCGCTACCGGCATCGAGGATGTCCTCGGCCGTGCCCTTGGGGCGCGGGTTGCCACCGCGGAAGGTCAGGGCCTCGTCCGCGAAGGACAGCGGGTAGGGGCGTCCCGTCCGCTTGGACTGCGCGTAGAAGACCTTGTTGGCCAGCGGCACCACGTAGGCACGCACCGCGGTGCGGAAGCGCTCAACGTCCTCGCGACCATAGGAGAGCCTGCCCATGCGGTCGTAGCCCAGCGCGATGAAGTCATCGTGGCCAAGCGCCCGGCCCATCTTCGTACGCACAGCCACAAGCTCGTCATACAGGCGGTCGAGCTCGGGCTGGTTGCCCTTGTACCAGACGCCCTCCGCCTTCCAGGCAGCTAGGCGGCGCGCGTCATCGGCGCAGGTCTTCATGGGCGTGAGCTGGGAGAGCGTGTATGTCTCGCCCTCGAACTCGATCTGGGCCGAGGCGATGAGCTTCTGGTACTCCGTGGAGAGCTCGTTCTCGTGCTTGAGGTCGTCCACGATGTCGGGAGAGAAGGTGCGGCGCTGCTGCTCGGCCTGCTCGAAGATGAGCATGCCGTACTTCTCCTCCAGCTGCGGCCGGAACTTCGAGTCCAAAAGTGCCGCGCGGAAGATGTCGTCTGCGGCCTGGATCTCGGGGCCGGCGGCGTTCCAGAACTCGGTCTCCTCGTCGTAGAACTCATCAAGCGTGTTCACCGTGTGTCGGATGTTGGCGATGGTGCCCAGCGTGGAGACGTGGCGGTCGAGCTCGTCTTTGGCAAGGAAGGCAGCGTCGGCGTCCTCGAAGGTGGCGGCCTTCGTCAGCCGCTCGGTGAGGCTCGCGATACGTGCCTTGACCTCGTCGAGGTTTGGGCGCTCATAGGGCATGTCGGAGAACTTCATGGAATTCCTTTCGGGATGGGCCGCGCGCCAAAGGACTACCGACGGGCGGCAAATCGACGGGACAGGGGACGAGCGGGCGACACGCCCGGACCTTGACGCCATGAAGCCGGTGCGAAGGAGTGGCGCAGATTAGGAAGTGTCAAAACGCGCGAAGCGAAGCTCCGGGCTCTTGGGCTAGCGGTCTCGCTCGCCCTGGCCATCCGAGACGTTCCCGTAACGTTTGTTGTACAGGGCCTCGGTGGCACGGCGCGTGACGTCCAGATTGAGGCGGGCCTTGCCGTCGAGGCGCTCCGCCTCGCGGTCGAGCGCCTGGTCCACCACGCTCAGGACCTGGCGCACTTGCTCGGCGTCGGCCTCGGTGGGCTCGCTCAGCTGCAGGTAGGCGCGCATGGCCTCGTCCACCTGCTCGGCATAGACCTGAGCCGTGACGTTGGCGTGCGAGTCACGGTGCGGCGAGGCCTCGAGCTCCCGGGTGCGCGCGAGCACGTCCAGGAGCTGCTCGGCGAGCGCCTGCTCAGTGACGGAGCCCGTGCCCAGCAGGTGTCTGCGAGCGCCCATGATGGCGTCCTCCGTGCCCCGCTCGAGAATCGGCGCGTCCGGGGTGGTATGGGAGGCAACGCGCCGCACCGTCCGGCTCTCGCGCACCCGCGCCGCCCGCTCTCGGAGCCTGCCCGCCCAGGCAGACTCGAAGCTCGCGCGCTGTTCGGGCGTCACCTTTCGACAGCTCATGGCAAACATGACCACGGCCACGGAGACGAGCGTCACGTCGAGCAGTACGGCAAGCGTGAACGCCATGGCCTGCCCGGTGAGGCTCAGGGCGGCTCCCCCTCCCAGCAGCGTGGCATCCGCGGCAACGGCCAGCGCAAGCGGCACCGCCCAGAGCCTCGAGCGCCTCACACGGCGCACGAGACCGTCATAGGCGAGCTCGCTGGGCGTGGCAGGTTGCGGCGCCAGACGCGAGGCGATGCGGGTCACGGCCGTGCAGACCGTTCCCACCACGGCCTCGGCGCTGAGCTCCCGAGGCGCCTCGAAGATGGGCTGGTCTGCGGGGCGTGGCTCCTTGTGCTCGGGAAACGCCGCGAGGACGTCGTCGTCGCTCACGCGCCGCATGACGAGATGGGGCCATGCGCACAGCGCGACGCAGCTCACGGCAGCAACGATGGCAAGCAACATGGCGGGCACCTCGCAAAGATGGCAAATGGAAAGGAAAAAGGGCAGAACGCAGAAGAGGCGGAACCTCAGGCCAGAAAGCGGCGAACGCCGGGCATGCTAGCGGTACAGCGGCAGCTGGCCCGTCACCGGGGCGATGGTGTCCATGTCCATGGGCGAGAAGCCCACGCAGGTCCAGCGGCTCCCGGTCTCGTCCGGCGTGAGCTCGGTGTGACAGGCGTCGCGGATGCAGAAGAAGTCGAGCCCCTCCATGAGGCCGCGGGCCTCCGCACGCGCCACGAGCGACGCCAGGGCGCGCTCGCCGTCCACCGCCAGCACGATCTTGGGCTCGCCCTGGCGCACCCAGGCGGCAAGCACGCTGGCGTCCACGGCCGTGCGGGCGAGGCAGCCGCCCCACTCGAGGCCGATGGGCGTCGAGGAGGCCTCGCCGTCCACGTAGCGCTGGGTGCCGGCGAGCAGGCAGGCCACGCTCGCGTGGGCCACCTGCGCCGCAAGCTTGCCGGGGCTCATGCCAAGAGACCGGTCCACCACGATGTACTGGCGAGGCACGGGACCTTTGACCTGCGGCTCGTTGGGCACGTCATTGCTCATCAGCTGCGCTGTCTCGAGCGTCGACTCCATGCCTAGCATGCTGCCTCCAACACCCTGCGCATCTCCGCCTGCACCGCGTGGTCCACGTTGGTGCCGATGACGCGCTTCGCCACCTGCTTCACGGCATAGCGGCCATTGCCCATGGCGCAGGAGTGGCCCACCATGCGAAGAATCTCGTAGTCGTTCATCGCGTCGCCGAAGGCCATGACCTCGGAGGCGTCGATGCCGTAGTGGCCCATGACCTGCTGCACGCCCGTGGCCTTGGAGACGCCGATCTGCATGGCGTCGATCCACTTGCGGCCAGAGGGCGCAAACACGAACTTGTCGCCCAGCTCGCGCTCGAGCACGTAGGCCATGTCCATCACGCAGTCCGTGTTGTCGCAGAAGAATGACGCCTTGATGACGTTGATCTCGGGGCCGGGGGCGTGGTGGAGGCGCTCGGCGTTGGGAAGGTCCTTGTCCATCTCTCGCTCGTAGACGACCTCGTCGTCCATGAGGAAGGTGCGGGTGCGGTCAAAGAGGGCGAGGTGCAGGCAGTCGAACATGTTGCCCACGCGCTCCAGGCGCCGCACCGCCGCGTGGCTGTAGACCTCGCGGTCCACGAGCTCGCCGGCACAATAGACCTGGCTGCCGTTGGAGGCCACGAAGTCCATCTGGTCCACCACCGGCTCAAAGAACTCGCAGAGCGTGTCATAGCGACGTCCCGAGCTCGCCGCAAAGTGCACCCCGCGGTCTCGCAGCTTGCGAATGAGGTCATAGGTCTCGGGTGGCACCCGCGAGTTCTCGTCCAGCAGCGTGCCGTCCATGTCGGACGCGATGAGCTTGATCATGAGTTCCCTCCGTCTGGGATTGCCGGCGCGCCGCACCTCCCCGCGCGGCGCGCCCAATAGCCACAGCCTACCCCTCCTGACGCCCGGTCATGCCCGCATGGGCGGGAAGGCCAGGCAGCCATTCGGCCTTCCTCCCGCCCTCGGCCCTCCCTACGCCTGAGGCACCGCGAAACGGGCGACGATGCCCTCCAGGACGTCCACCATGGCCTCGAGCGAGCGCACCGGGATGAACTCGCGCACGCCGTGGAAGTTGTAGCCGCCGGTGGGCAGGTTGGGGCACGGCAGGCCGCGGAACGTGAGCTGCGCGCCGTCCGTGCCGCCGCGCACGGGCACCGCGCGGGCGTCCATGCCGCACGCCTCCATGGCTGCGAAGGCGTTGTCGCGCAGGAAGTCCAGGCCCCGCAGGTGCTCGGCCATGTTGCGGTACTGCTCCCGAATCTCCACCGTCACAGTTCCCTCGCCATGGCGGCGGTTGAGGAAGGCGGCGGCGTCTTGCATGAGCTGCTCGCGCGCCGAGAAGCGTTCGGCGTCGAAGTCGCGGATGATATAGGTGCAGCTTGCGTCCAGCGCCGTACCCCCAACCTCAATGGGATGGAAGAAGCCCTCGTAGCCTTCCGTGTGCTCCGGCCGCTCGTTGGCGGGAAGCAGGTCATCGAACTCGCGAAGCACCGTGATGGCGTTCACCATCACGTCCTTGGCCATACCGGGGTGCACCGCCACGCCATGGGCGCGCACCGTGGCCTGGCTCGCGGAGAAGCACTCGTAGTTGAACTCGCCCAGGGACTCCCCGTCCACCGTGTAGGCCCACTCGGCCCCAAAGGCGCCCAGGTCCAGCAGGCTCGCACCGTGGCCGATCTCCTCGTCTGGCACGAAGGCCACCTTGAGCGCGGGGTGCGCAAGCTCCGGGTTTGCCACGAGGCGAGCCACGAGGGCCATGATCTCGGCCACGCCGGCCTTGTCGTCTGCACCCAGAAGCGTGGTGCCGTCCGTCACCACGATGTCCTGGCCCACGAGCTGGGCGAGGCCCGGCACCTGCTCGGGCGTGGTCTGGACGGGCCCGCCGTCCACAATGCCCGAGACGAGGGGGCCGCCCTCGTAGCGCACGATGTGCGGCTTGACGCCGCTGGCGGGCGCATCCATGGCCGTGTCAATGTGGGCGATGAGGCCAAGCGCGGGCAGGCCCTCGGCCCCGGCGCTCGCCGGCAGCGTTGCCGTGACGTAGGCGTGCTCGTCTGCCTTGGCGTCCGAGCAGCCAAGCTCCAGCAGCTCGCCCGCCAGCATGCGGGCGAGGTCGTGCTGGCAGGCCGTGGAGGGCGTCTGCGCCTCGTTGTGGGAATCCGACTGCGTGTCCACCTGGACGTAGCGCAGCAGGCGCTCGAGGGCGTCGCTCGGGCTGGGATTGTAGGTCATGGGCTCTCCCCTCTTCGCACGCGGCGTCGCGGCCGCGCAGGTTCGTCATGGGGACTATACCGCTCGTTGCGGACAGTATGTGGCGCGCCGTCGCGCGGCAGCGCCTCCCCTCGCGGCAACATCCCAATGCCAGGCGCACTCGCCACAGATCGCCGCGCACGCGGAAAGGCACGCCGGCCGACAACACCGGCACATCCCGCGGGGTACCATGGGCGAGACGTACACAAGGAGGCGGCATGCGCGACACACCAACCGGTCCCAACAACAAGCTCCTCGCCTATTCGAGCATCATCCTCATCGTGCTCGGCATCATCGGGCTTGCCTTGGAGGGCTCGCTCATCGTCGGGTTCGCAACCATGGGCGTGGGCGCGTTCGTCCCGGCCGTGCAGCGAGCGGGTCTGCCCTCGGACACGATGACCATCACCGTGGCCCTGAGCTCGAGCGCCGCCGCCGGCCTGCTCAACGCGGGCCTTCAGCTGTGGGCGGGCCGCTCGGGCCTCAGGCTTCGCAAGGGCATCGGCACCACCGAGCGCTGCCAGACCCTTGGCATCGTGCTGGCCGGCCTCGCGGCCATCACCTGGCTCACGGACCGCATCACCTCCGGCGCCCTCGGCACGCTCGACTTTGCGGGCCTCGTCCTCTCCATCGCCGTGCCCATCGCCTACTACGCCGCCGCGCGTCGCGAGGAGCGCGACGACTTCTGGGAGGGCATCAAGGAGCAGACCGCCGTGGCACCCGTGGCGCGCGTTGCCACCTGCGTCAACGACCGCTTCGTCCTTGACGAGGCCACGGGCGCCCTCAGGCCGGCCCGCGAGGGCGAGCGGGCCTCGGTTGAGTTCCTGTCCCTGGACGAGTACGAGCGCCGCGAGAACGACTCGGCCGTGGCGCGCCACCTCGCCCACAGCGCCCGCTCAATCCACCACTGCACGGCAAGCACCTTCGAGGACTCGGTCTACGGCTCGCTGCTCATCCCGCGCGAGGACCTTCTCGCCTCCGAGATGCCCTTCGACAACGACGTGGCCCTCGCCTTCAACCTCGAGCGCGACCACCTCGAGCTCGTGAGCGACGATGCCGATGCAGCAAGCTTCGTGTCCTACTACCTCGAGAACCAGACCCTCGTGAAGCACTCCGCCGCCACCGTGCTCTTTGAGCTCTGCGACCTCGTGGTCCACGACGACACGACCTTCCTCATCGACGTGGAGGACCGCCTCGACCACCTCGAGGACAACATGAGCGAGGACGTGAACGAGATTCCGCAGGACTTCACGGACTTCGTGATGCGCACGCGCAGCGACCTCCGCGTGCTCGAGAGCTTCTACCGGCAGCTCTCCGACGTGGCCGACTCGGTTGCCACGAGCCCGGCGCGCGTCACGAGCGAGCAGACCTCCGAGCTCTTCCACGTGCTCTCGAGCCGCACGGACCGCCTCGCCTCCGACGCGCGCAACCTGCGCGACTACGCGCTGCAGATTCGCAGCATGTACCAGGGCAAGATCGACGTGCGGCAGAACAAGGTCATGACCGTGCTCACCATCGTCTCGACGATCTTCATGCCGCTGACGCTGCTCACGAGCTGGTACGGCATGAACTTCGAGTACATGCCGGAGCTCCACAACCACTACTCGTACTACATGGTCATTGCCGTTGCGGTGGCCGTGGCCACGGCGGAGATCGTCTGGTTCAAACGCAAGCGGTGGTTCTGAGACCGGCATTCCTGAAAATGGCGGATAGCCGTCTACCTGCACGTCATTGTCGACCCTGCCGAGCAGGACGAGCGTGGAGGCCGATCGACAGGGCCGAGAGCGCGCCCTGGCGCCCCCGACGCGCTATTCCCCCAGTGCCGCCAACGCCTCCGGGAAGGGCGTGAGGCTCCGGCGCAGCACCCCGTGCACCTGCGCGATGGTGACGCCGTAGTTGGTCACCGGCACGCCGGCCTCCACCGCGGCCCGCTGGCGCGAGCGCATCTCGCGCGCATTCAGCATGCAGCCGCCACAGTGCACGACGAGCGCGTAGCTGCTTGGGTCGTCCGGAAACTCCACGCCGCTCGTGAACTCGAATTCGAGGTCGGCGCCCGTGTAGGAGCGCAGCCACCTCGGAAGCTTGACGGTGCCGATGTCGTCGCACTGGCGATGGTGCGTGCAGCCCTCGCTCACGAGAATCCGGTCGCCGTCGCGCAAGTGATCGAGCTTGGCGGCGCCGCGGGCGGCCTCCACGAGGTCGCCCTTGTAGCGGACCATGAGGATGGAGAAGCTCGTGAGCGGCACGCTCTCCGGCACGATCTTGGACACCGGTCCAAAGGCCTGCGAGTCCGTCACCACGAGCGCGGGCGGCTCGCGCAGGGCGTCGAGGGCGGCGGCAAGCTCCGTCTCGCGGCAGACGATCGGCAGGCAGGCGTGGTCGATGAGGTCGCGCAGGACCTGCTGCTGCGGCAGGATGAGCCGGCCCTTGGGCGCCGCCGAGTCGATGGGGCACACGAGGATGACGGTGGAGCCTGCGGGCACGAGGTCGTGGACGAGCGGGCGGGAGACAGCCGGCTTGTCGGCGATATGGGCGATACGCTCCTTGAGCTCGCGGATGCCCTCACCCGTGGCGGCGCTCACGGCCTGCGTGCGCTCGACAAGCTGGGCAGGGATGGGCCGGCAGGCCTCGTCGGCCTTGTTCCAGGCCACCACGAAGGGCACCGAGCGCGCCTTGAACTCCGCAAGCAGGCCCTCATCTGCCGAGGTGAGGGCCCGTGTGCCGTCCACCACGAGCACGGCCACGTCACAGCCGCGCAGGACGCGGCGCGCCTGCGCCACGCGCATCTCGCCCAGCTCGCCCTCGTCGTCGATGCCCGGAGTGTCCACGATCACGACTGGGCCCAGCGGCAGAAGCTCCATCGCCTTCTTGACTGGGTCTGTGGTGGTGCCGCGCACGTCGGACACCACGGCGAGCCTCTGGCCCGTCACGGCGTTGACGACGCTGGACTTGCCCGCGTTTCTCACGCCAAAGAACGCAATGGTCACGCGCTCGCCACTCGGCGTCTCGTTGAGTCCCATAGCAGAATCTCCCCTATGTTCAGAAAACTTGCAAAAGGGTCTGTCCCCAATACCACGCCCCTGCGGCGGTGTGGGGCGCGAGATGCCCCGAGCGCGCGACGCGGCGTACAAAGGTACGTGAGGAGCGCGCGCAGAGAGCGGATTGCGCCCCGCGCCTCCGCAGGCTAGAAGCGGAAGTCGTTGGCGCGGTTAGCCACAATGTCGGCGATGTGCGCGCGGCACAGCTCGCGCCGCTGAGGGTCGGCGACACGGCCCAGCTCGCGGTCGATGAGCTCGAAGCCCACGCGCTTCGTCTCGGGCGAGGCATAGTCCGTGAGGAACTCGGCCAGCGTCATGAGGGCGTTGGGGTGGCAGTAGTTGAGGATCTGTCCGCTCTTGCAGAAGCTCATGAAACGGTCGCCGGTACGGCCGGCGCGGTAGCAGGCGGTGCAGAAGCTGGGGATGTGGTTGTTGTCCATGAGCCAGTGGACGACCTCGTCGAGCGTGCGGTTGTCCGAGACGTCGAACTGCTCGGTGTCGTGCGGACGCTCCTCCTCGGTATAGCCGCCCACGCTCGTGCGCGAGCCGCCGCTGATCTGGGAGATGCCGTACTGCAGCGCCTGCTGGCGCACGGCCTCGTTCTCACGCGTGGAGATGATCATGCCGGTATAGGGCACCGAGAGGCGGATGAGCGCGATGATCTTGAGAAACATCTCGTCGGAGAGCGAGTTGTCGAAGGCGTCCGGATCGATGTCATCGGCGTGCTTGATGCGCGGCACGCTGATGGTGTGCGGGCCCACGCCCCAAACCTTCTCGAGGTGCTCGGCGTGCATGAGGAGTCCGGCGAACTCGAAGCGGTACTTGTCAAGGCCAAAGAGGACGCCCAGGCCCACGTCGTCGATGCCGGCCTCCTGGGCGCGGTCCATAGCCTCGGTGTGCCAGTTGTAGTCGTGCTTGGGACCGGTGGGGTGCAGCTCGAGGTAGGACTGCTTGTGGTAGGTCTCCTGGAAGAGGATGTAGGTGCCTATCTCGGCTTCCTTGAGCATGCGGTACTCGTCCACCGTGGTGGCCGCGATGTTCACGTTGACGCGACGGATGGCGCCGTTCTTGTGCTTCGTGGCGTAGATGGTGCGCATGCACTCGAGGATGTACTCGATGGGGTTGTTCTTCGGGTCCTCGCCAGCCTCGATGGCAAGGCGCTTGTGGCCCATGTCCTGCAGGGCGATGACCTCGGCGCGTACCTCGTCCTGGGTGAGCTTCTTGCGCGGGATGTGCTTGTTCTTGAGGTGATACGGGCAGTAGAGACAGCCGTTCACACAGTAGTTGGAGAGGTAGAGCGGGGCAAACAGCACGATGCGGTTGCCATAGTAGGACAGCTTGATCTCGCGGGCGAGCTGGCGAATCTCCTCGTTGATGCCCGGGTCCTCGCAGGCGAGCAACACGCTGGCCTCGCGATGGCTGATGACCGTGCAGTGGTTGGAGGCAAGGTCGGTGTTCTTGCGGGCCTTCTCGATGATGGCATGGCAGAGCTCGAGGTCGTCCTTGTGCTCGTCCGCATAGGCGAGGGTGTCCAGGATTTCCTCATGGTTGATGAACTCGTCGGCGCAACGCGACGAAGGGTCGTACTCGTACATGTCCCTCTCCTCTTGCTGGTCAGGCGCGTCGTTTCCCCGCGACGCCCTTTCCGGTCAGATGGGTTGATGATACTCCTGATCGCCCCCGCGCGTCCCATCGCCATAGTTCGCGCAAACAGGTTTGATGCGGGAGAGCGCCGGCTGGCGCGCATCGCCGCGGTCCACGACCACCCGATACCCAATCGACTCCATGCGCCGGGCCAGGCAACCGCGGCACTCGGCCGCCTCCTCGCCCGTGCAGATCTTGTTGTCGTAGAGCTCGTACTTCTTGCGCACGTCGCGCGGGCTTAGGTTGGGCATCACGACGTTAGCGCCAGCCTGGATGCCCTTCTCGCGCCCCCGCGGGTCGATGGTGCCCAGCGCCGTGGTGGCGGGAATGTTGAGCGTGGGGTCGATGAGCCGCAGCAAGCTCAACAAATAGCAGGTCAGTCCAACCGTTCCGGCTTCCCGCTCCGCAAAGGGCGTGGCGTGGTGCGGCACGAAAGGACCGATGCCGCACATCGCCGGACGCAGCTCCTCGATGAACTTGAGGTCCTTGGCGAGGGTTTCCGGCGTCTGCCAGGGCGAGCCCACCATGAAGCCGCAGCCCACCTGGTAGCCAATCTCCTTGAGGTTGCGCAGGCACTGCATGCGATGCTCGAACGACATGCTCCTTGGGTGCAGACGGACGTAGTGGGCGGCGTCGGCGGTCTCGTGGCGCAGCAGGTAGCGGTCCGCGCCGGCATCGAAGAGTACCTGGTAGCTCTCGCGGCTTCGCTCGCCCAGCGACAGCGTGACGGCGCAGTCTGGGTACCGGCCCTTGATGGCGTGAAGCAGGTCGGATACCGCCTCGTCCGCAAGCGTGGGGTCCTCGCCGCCCTGGAGCACGAAGGTACGAAAGCCCATCTCGTGGCCCCGCTCGCAGCAGTCCAGAATCTGCTCGGGCGTCAGGCGGTAGCGCTCGGCGGAGGCGTTGGAGCGCCGGATGCCACAGTAGAGGCAGTCGTTCTTGCAGTAGCTGGAAAGCTCTATGAGGCCGCGCACGAAGACCGCTTTGCCATAGACGGCCTGACGCAGCGGCACGGCCAGCTCAGCCGCGTACGCAGCGGTTTCGGGAGCATATGCCTCGACGAGGGCGCGGTAGCCCTCGAGCGGCAGCTCGTGGTCGCGCGCGAGCGTCTCGAGAAGCTCGCGGGCCTTCGCCCAGACTGCATTGGTGCTGATCACGTAGAAAACCCCTCCCGAGCCGAGGGCAAGCGCGCCCTGCGGCGCGGCATGCATGCGTCCCCCCGGGCCCGCTCTCCCCTTATGCGGCAGGGGCCAACCTCCCGGTGTTGGCCCCTGCCAACGTACCTTTCTCGCAGCGTGCCACTCTCTCAGGCGCAGACCAGCCTTCGCCAAAGGCGCCGGCAGGGTGTGGCGGCACATGCCGCCAGCCGGCTCGCCAGGTCCCGAATTGGCGAGTTGGCCCACACGTGCAGCCAGCCGGCAAGCCGAACCATCGGCCCCCTAGTTGGCGAGCTGGCCCACCAGGTCCCCGAGCGCGCCTGCGACGCTGGACGCGGCACTGCCCAACGAGTCGGCCGCGCTGCCGAGCTGGTCCGCGATGTTGCTCGTGTCCACACTGCCCAGCTTGCCAGCCATGTCGCCGGCGACACCGCCCAGGACGGAGCCCACCGAGGACCCAATGGACGAGCCGATGTCATGCGCCGCGCTGTCCGACGACCCCGTGGTGGTCGCCGAGTCGCCCGAGCCCGACCCCTTCGAGCCCGAGGAGCCGCCGTTGAGCTGGGACTTGCTCACCGCGTTCGATCCGGCGCTGGCCACCGTGCGGCCGCCGTTCATCACCCACGTGATCGCCTGGAACGCCACGATGAGGGCCACCAGGGCAAGGACGACTTTCACGACGCGCTTGACCAGCCGTGGGCTCACGTTGACGCGACGCGAGAACACCGCTCCCCCGCCCTCGCCCGAGCTGTCCTCGCCGGGAATGTAGGGGTCCTGCTGAGGCGGAGACTCCACATACGCCCTGCGCTGCGCGCCCGCCGCGTGCGACTGGACGTAGCGAGGCTGGGCCACGCACTGGGTCTCGTCAAGCGATGGGGCAGACGGCGCTGCGTACGGGTCGCGGGACGTGTACGGGTCGCGGGCAGGCGCCGCCGTCGGGCCATTTGCGGAGTAGGGATCCGCGGACGCCGAGGCCGGCGCGCACGGGTCGCCCTCAGGCGCCGCCCACGCCACACCGCCCGCCGGCGTCGTGCCCGCGGCAGGCGCGCCCGAACCCTGCGCCGCATCGGCAGGCGCGGCGCGCACGGCGGAGGTGCCCACATATTGCGTGGCGCCCAAATTTGAGCCGCCCGCCACCGGCGCGGCGTGCCTCGGCGCATGGCGGGGCATCTCGCCGTCCCACGCGTTCTGGTCGTACTCGGCCATCGTCCCTCCCAGCTCGAAATCGAGTCTCAAGCCTACCCAGAACCTGCGCGCAAGGTCACTCCCTACACGCGAACACCATGCCAGAGCACGCAGATAAGACAGCGGAGCCGAACCAGGCCGGGCCCGGCCGCCGCCTGCCTGAGCGGCACGCCACATGTGCCCGCCAGCGCATGACCGGCGTGCCAGCCGGCCGAACATGTGCCGCTCGGTTGCGAGCGGGGAAGATGTACGAGCTGAAATCGGGCGGAGGGACCGCGCACCGCCGCCCGACATTGCCCTACTCGGACACCACGTTCGAGAACAGCGTCTTGACGCTCACGCCCTCAAGCGCCCCAACCTTGCCGGCAAGCGCGGAAATATCGTCCTGGGGAGCGTCGAGGACCACCGAAATCACGTTGACGCCACGGGCGCGGTACGGAATGCCCATGCGGCCAATAATGAGGTGGCCGTACTCGTGCAGGAGCTCGTTGAGCTGCTCGACCGAGCTCGTGTCCTCCACGATGATGCCCATGATTGCCACGCGCGTCGCTTCCCGGCCTTCCATGCGTCCTCCATCCATTCGACTTTGCAGCACGCCGATTTGCGCGCCACCCTTCTCTGCACTCAGTGTAGGGAAAGGCAACCTCCCGGAGAACGTGAGCAGCTCGGGACGCCGCCGCTTTCCGCGCCCGGCGCGTGGAGAGAGCTCGGGCATGGGAAGCTGGGCACACCCAGAGACGCCTTCCGTGCCAGAATGTGAGGTAGGGGCGCTTGTTGGGGGACTGCAAAAAAGCTCCGCGAGAGGTGGCGAGGAGGGGCCCGTAGAGGACAGCGAAGAGACAGAGCCTTATTGCGCAACACGGTGCGATTTGGGATATAACAGGTGCCCAGCAATTCGGCGCTTGGCAAGTCAGCGCTCGGCCGGAGCCCGTCCAAACAAGGGAGACGTTTTGGCAAGAGGCAAGACCCGACGCTCGCAGAAGGCGGCCGAGTTGCTCATCCTCTCGGCGCGCGAAGAGTTCCTCGCTCATGGGTACGCGAGGGCCTCGGTCCGCAGGATATGCGAGCGGGCCGGTAAGTCGACGGGCTCCCTCTATTGCCTCTTCGACGGCAAGGAAGACCTGTTCACAGCCTGCGTGGAGCCTGCCGCCAGGGCCCTGCTCGTGGCGTTTGGCGCGCCCGATCTCCCAGGCGGCCGTATGGCCGAGCCGCTCCTGCCACCCGAACGCGAGGTGCGTCTCCGAATCGGTCTCATAGCCGAGGCGGTCGAGAGCCACCGCGCGAGCGTGCGCCTTATCCTGCAGGAGCTCGACCGTCCCGCCTCAAGTCGCACCTTCGCCCGCCTCGCAGACACCGCCGACGAGCGGCTCCCCCAATTGCTCTCCTGCCTGGACACAACCTCGATACCGGAGGGAGCGCTCGCCTCACAGGTGACGCACTGGCTCACGCTCAAGTGGTCATACCAGCTCGTGTCCGCGCTATGCTCCGCCCACGTGCGGGGCGGCGCGCACCAACTCGTCCCAGAGTTGACGCACGCCGCCCAGATACGGCTCGATTCTCTTATCGCGCTCCGACGGGGGTGCTAGAGGCCTCGCCACGCACGGTACGCGGGCGTTCCGTCCCAGCCGCGAGGCCTCACCGCACAAGGCCTGCAGGCGCGGGGCCTCAACTGCATAAACCCAGCTCGCCCGTAGGCCGAAAGGCCCGATTAAAGCGCTTCACGGGACCATAAGGCCGCGCCGCGCTACACGTCCATCGTGTCGTGCACGTGATGGACGGGACCCGCGGGCTCGGAGCCCTCCTCGCCCGCTGCTGCCTTGGCCTCCATGTAGCGCTTCATGGACTCGGCGACCTCCTTGGCGGCGGCCACGGCGTGCACCACCGTCTTGGAGCCGGTCACCACGTCGCCTGCGGCAAACACTCCGTCGACCGTGGTCATGCCGTTCTCGTCGGTCACGAGCAGGCCGCGGTCGGACCCCTCGAGGCCGGCGGTGGTGAGGATCAGCTTGTTCTTGGGGCCCTGGGAGATGGAAATGATGGTGGAGTCCGCGTGCTGCTGGTCGAGCTCGTCTTGATAGCCCGTCACCTTGTCGTCCTCGTCGAAGATGGCCGTCTTGAAGACGGGGCCGTCCTCCGTGATGAGAGTGATGGCCTTGCCGTAGACGATCTCGGCACCCTCGAGCTGGGCATAGGCAAGCTCGTCGGAGCTGGCGGAGACGTGCTTGGAGCGCGCGTACATGGTCACATGGCGGGCGCCGTGGCGAAGCGCCGTGCGGGCCACGTCCATGGCGGAGTTGCCCACGCCGATTACGGCAACCGTCTCGCCGAGGTCAAAGGCGTCGGGGTCTGCCAGGTAATCGACGCTGAAGTGCACGTTGGCGAGGGACTCGCCGCGCATGCCAAGCGTCTTGGGGCGCCACACGCCGGTGCCCACGAACACGCTCTCGTAGCCGTCGCGGAACAGGTCGTGAATCTCGAGCGCGCCGCCGATGGTGGCGTTGGCACGGAACTTGATGCCCATCTGCTCGAGGCGGGCAGCGTAGCGGTCGAGGATGGTGCGCGGGAGGCGGAAGTCGGGGATGCCGTAGCGCATGACACCGCCGATGCGCTCCTTGGAGTCGAAGATGGTGACCTCGTAGCCGGCCTTGGCAAGCTCGACGGCCACCGTGATGCCCGCGGGACCGGCACCGATCACGGCAGCCATGTGACCGTTGGACTCGGCGCGCTCGACGGCCATGCGGTCGAGATACAGGTCGGAGATGAAGCTCTCGATGGCGCTGAAGTGCACCGGCGTGTCCTTGCGGCCGCGGATGCAGTGGCCCTCGCACTGGCCCTCGTGGTTGCACACAATCGAGCAGACGACGGAGAGCGGGTTGTTCTCGAAGAGCATCTGCCCGGCCTCGCTCATCTTGCCTTCCTGGAACAGCTGGATGACCTGCGGGATGCTCGTGGAAATCGGGCAGCCCTTCTGGCACATCGGACGCTTGCAGTGCAGGCAACGGTTGGCTTCCTCAACAATATGGATTGCCACGCTCTCTTCCTCTCCTCTAAGGCCCCCCGCGAACCCCAATCGCGGCCGACCAACTGTACCCCTAATGACTACTGATTGCTAGTCAACTTTACTCGCGCAAGAACAGCGGAGCGGCCACGTGGCTGCTCCGCTTCTGTTCTCACGGGCACGCCGATCGGACGCGCCCGCAAGCAGGCATTTCCGACGGTTAGTCCACGTCCATGCGCCCGAGGTCGCCTGCGGCGTCGAATACGAGCGGCTGCGGCTCGCCGAGCGCCTCGAGGCCCTCGTACTTGCCGGCCACCACGCCGTCGTAATACGCCGCGGACAGCATGATCTTGCCGATGTTCAGGCTGTTCGGGATGCGCACCACGCGGGGCGACTTGCCCTCAAGGCCGTTGCAGGTCTTGATGCACAGCTGGATGGCCTCCTTGTCCGTCGCCACCACGCACGGGATGCACGCGCTCTTGAGCACGGCGCTCGTGAGACAGTTCGGGTACATCTTCTTGATGTCCATCTCGTCGAAGATCTTCTTGGTGATGGCGCTCGCAAGGCCCACGCCCAGCGCGTTGCCATGGCTGACCTCGCTGAGGTTCAGGAAGCACGTGCGCCGCACGTTTAGGCCGCCGTGGGCGAACTCGGTCGAGAACGTGCCCGTGATATTGGGGTCCACGCCCGTGCCGCTGTAGTTCTTGCCAATCTCGTGCGTACCGCGGTGGGGATGTCGGCCGGGGCGATGGACTCGCGCGGGAACGCCTGACGCGCAAAGAACATCTCCGGGATCTCGACGTCTTTCAGAAGCCGGGAAACGTTGCCACCCTTGACGACCTTCATGACGCCCTCCTTTCACCATCAGCGGCCCCGCAAGGACCATCTGCCGACCCGAGTGCGGCAGCGCACGGGAACCAATTCGACACCTCTTATTCTTTTACTCGAAGGGCTGTTGTGTTGTGGTACGCAGGTCATCAATTTGCTTTGACGTATGCAAGCATTTGTTCCGCAGGACATACGTTGGAAGGCGGTCGCCATGACAGTCATGCTGTTTCTCATCGGGCTCATCGGGATTGCCTATACCTACGGGTTTTCCTGGCTCTTCTTGCTGATCGTCTTCCTGCTGTTTGCGGTCATGCCGCTCTACGGACAATGGCAGACTGCCAAAGCGCTCGGCATCGAGGGGTGGAAGGGCATTATCCCCTACTACAACTGGCTCGCGTTCCAGAACGCCTGCGACCCCGCCAAGAGGAACCTTGGCCTGGCCTGTGCCCTGGTCTCCCTGCTCGAAGCCCTCACGACATCAACCGACGCGAACGGCAACACGACGGGCTCGTTCTTTGGGCTTGCAGCCCTCGTCCTGCAGATACTGGTGCTTCGCAACCTTTGCGACCACTTCGGCAAGAGCCACTGGTATGTCCTCGGGATACTCTTGGTCCCCTGCATCTTCTGGTGGAAGCTCAGCGCCGATTCGTACATCGAAGCGTAGACGGGCCTGCGCCTAGGCCTGATGAACGCCCGCATCGAGTCCCATGATGATTCGCGCCAAAGCCTGCAAATCGGACAAACGAGCTGCTTAAGGCAAGCAAGCCATACAGCTTTCCCGCAAAACGAAAGGCTCCGTTAGACCAAAATTGACATATGAGTGATGCCGCTGCGGCTTAATAGTCGTAAGCAATACGGCATTGGAGCGTCGTGAACGCCGAGGAACTGGCCATCACCTTCTCGCGCGGACGGCTCGCGAACGGCGTGTGCAGGAGCCGCATCCGCGACATGTTCAACGTCCGCCCGCCCTATATGGGCTACTGGGCCGCATCCGCCGCATAGGGACGATAGAATGGCTGCACCGCGATATACGGGAAAAGGTGCAGCCATGCCGTCGAACATGCCGGCCACGACGATCCGCATCGAGCCGGAGGTCAGAAAAGAGGCCGCCGCCATCCTCGACGAGCTCGGCCTGTCGATGTCGACCGCCGTCAACGCGTTCCTCAGGGCGCTCGCCCGCGAGGGCGGGATGCCCTTCGAGATGAAGGTGTCTCAAAAGAAGCCCGAAGGGAACGACTAGCGGCCTGCGAATCCGAATCGTTCAGGGAGCATCATCCGACACAACCGCCGACACTCCGGGCACTTCTCGAATCGGGTTGGACGAGAGACCAGATCATGTCAACTGTGGTCTAAAAGAGCCAAAACCACTGATAGGGGAACTCTGTTTTCCTCTGGCGGCCGAATTCTCGAGCCACTTTATCGCGCTAAAGTCTTGTCGCATGCACTTTAGTTTGCTAAAGTGACAGCCATGCGAGGCCCGCACCGGGCCACGCAACGCAAACTGGATCGGGCACTTACGGGAGCGCCCGCACACGAGCGCCGGCAGGCAGGCAAAACGCGCCGCCCGTCCGGCACCGACAAACGAAAGGTCACGTCATGCTGAGCAGAAGGTCCTTCATCGCCTCGAGCGCCGCCCTTGCCTGCACTGCCGCCCTCGGCCTCATCGGCTGCGGCAACTCCGGCTCGTCTGACAAGGGCGCCGCGTCCACGAGCGCCGCTGACACCAGCGCCTCCTCCGCCTCGGACCAGTCCGACCAGATCTCCGCGCTCACCGTGGGCTTTGACCAGGCCTATCCTCCTTACGGCTTCGTGGGCGACGACGGCAACTTCACCGGCTTCGACCTGGACCTCGCCGCCGAGGTCTGCAAGCGCAACAACTGGGAGGTCAAGTACGAGGCCATCGACTGGGACGCCAAGGACACGCTGCTGAACTCCGGCGCCATCACCTGCATCTGGAACGGCTTCACCATGGAGGGCCGCGAGGATGACTATACCTTCTCCGACCCCTACATGCTGAACGGCCAGGTTGTCGTGGTGAAGAAGGACTCCGGCATCTCGAGCCTCGCAGACCTCGCCGGCAAGACGGTCATCACCCAGACCGACTCCGCCGCGCAGGAGGTCCTCGAGGGCGACAAGGCCGACGTGGCCGCCACCTTCGCCAGCCTCGAGACCATCGGCGACTACAACACCGCCTTCATGCAGCTCGAGAGCGGCGCCGTTGATGCCGTGGCCTGCGACCTCTCCATCGCGCAGTATCAGCTCGCCGCCAAGCCCGACGCATACACCCAGCTCGACGAGACCCTTTCCTCCGAGCACTACGCCGTGGGCTTCAAGAAGGGCAGCAACGCGCTGGCCAAGAAGGTCACCGACACGCTCAAGGCCATGGACGCCGACGGCTTCGTCAAGACCCTCTGCGACAAGTACGCCAGCTATGGCATCTCGTACGACAACTGGCAGCTCAAGTAGACTAGTCCCAAGCTCGCACCGCTCCCCCGGCTCGCCGTGCGCGAACCGGGGGTTTCGTTTAAAGGAGAACCCTTGGACATCTCGACCATGACGGGCATGTTGCTCACGGGCTTTGGCACCACGCTGCAGATCTTCCTGCTCACGCTCGTGGGCGCCATCCCCCTCGGCGTTCCCGTCGCACTCGCGCGCATGAGCAAGTTCGCCCCGCTCTCATGGCTGGCGCGCGCCTACATCTCGGTGCTGCGCGGCACCCCGCTCATGCTGCAGATGTTCGCCATCTACTTTGCGCCGTACTACGTGTTTGGCATCGAGCTCACGCCGGCGTCCAAGTTCCAGGCCTGCGTCATCGCGTTCATCCTCAACTACGCCGCCTACTTCGCCGAGATCTACCGCTCGGGCATCCAGTCCATCCCGCGCGGCCAGTACGAGGCAGCCGAGGTGCTGGGATACTCGCGCTCGCAGACGTTCTTCCGCATCGTGGCGCCCCAGGTGGCAAAGCGCATCCTGCCGGCCATGGGCAACGAGGTCATCACGCTTGTGAAGGACACCTCGCTGGCCTTCTCGATTGGCGTGGCCGAGATGTTCTCCACCGCCAAGGCGCTCGTGGCCTCGCAGGTGAGCATGGTGCCGTTTGCCATCGCGGCCGCGTTCTACTGGGTGTTCAACTTCATCGTCGAGGTGGCCCTGGGGCAGCTCGAGAAGAAGATGGACTATTACCACGACTAGTGCCCTCATCACCCGCGCCCACACAACCGCGCGGCTCGGCGCCCGCGCCAGCCGAGGGTCTGCCGCAGTGGCACCCCTGCCACTGCGGCAGCAACGCTTTTACCACCCGCAACGGCACCCTCATCACCTGCACGGCGACGCCCCACGCCCGCCACTTCTCCAACCCGGAGGTTTCCATGCCACAGACCACTAACGGCCCCATCGTTCGCCTGGAGCACGCAAGCAAGAGCTTTGGTGACAACCACGTCCTGCGCGACATTTCACTTGAGGTCACGCCAGGTGAGGTCGTCGCCGTCATTGGCCCCTCGGGCGGCGGCAAGTCAACGCTCCTGCGCTGCATGACCCTGCTCGAGCAGCTCGACGACGGCGAGCTCTGGTACGGCGACCTGCGTGTGGCCGGCCACGGCGGCGGCGAAACGGGCGGCGGCTTCGGGTACGCGCCCAAGACCACGCTCGCCCAGGCGCGCCAGCGCTTTGGCCTCGTGTTCCAGCAGTTCAACCTGTTCCCGCACTTCACCGTGATGCGCAACGTCATGGACGCGCCCGTTGCCGTCCAGAAGCGCCCGCGCACCGAGGTGGAGGCCGAGGCCCGCGAGCTCATCGCCAAGATGGGCCTCGCCGGCAACGAGGACAAGGTGCCCTGCCAGCTCTCCGGCGGGCAGCAGCAGCGCGCGAGCATCGCCCGCGCCCTCGCCACAAAGCCCGAGATCCTCTACTTTGACGAGCCCACGAGCGCGCTCGACCCCGAGCTCACCGGCGAGGTGCTCAAGGTCATGCGCCAGCTTGCGGATGAGGGCACCACGATGGTGGTCGTCACGCACGAGATGGCCTTCGCGCGCGACGTGGCCAGCCGCGTGGTCTTCATGGACGGTGGGCACATCGTGGAGCAGGGTCCGGCAGACCAGGTGATTAACCATCCGCGCGAGACTCGTACCAGGGAGTTCCTCACCCGTTACAGCAAGTAGGCGCCTTTGACCGGGCCTCTGGTGCGCGAGGCCGCAAGCGACACGAGCCGGCTTGCCTCAGCCACTCGAGCAAACAAGCCGGCACCTCACATACAAGGACCACCCCAGTGCCGCCGTCGCAGCAAAGCCGCAACGGCGGCACTGCTATGCTTGTCTGCAGCGAAAACCGCAAGCGAAAGGTGCCCCATGGAGCAGTACAAGCAGGAGTTCATCGAGTTCATGGTCGAGTCCGACGTGCTGAAGTTTGGCGACTTCACGCTCAAGAGCGGCCGCAAGTCCCCCTTCTTCATGAACGCCGGCGCCTACGTGACGGGCGCGCAGCTCAAGCGCCTGGGCAGCTACTACGCGCAGGCCATCCACGACAGCTTTGGCCTGGACTTCGACGTGGTCTTTGGCCCTGCCTATAAGGGCATCCCCATCTCCGTGGCCACCGCCATCGCCTTCGACGAGCTCTACGGCAAGGAGGTCAAGTACTGCTCCGACCGCAAGGAGGTCAAGGACCACGGCTCTGACAAGGGCAACATGCTGGGCTACGAGCTCAAGGACGGCGACCGCGTGATCATGGTGGAAGACGTCACCACTTCCGGCAAGTCCATCGACGAGACCTACCCCAAGCTCATGGCAGCCGCAAACGTTGAGGTCAAGGGCCTCATCGTGAGCCTCAACCGCATGGAGGTTGGCAAGGGCGGCGTGAAGACCGCGCAGCTCGAGGTCCAGGAGAAATACGGGTTCCCCGTTGCCTCCATCGTGAGCATGGCCGAGGTGACCGAGCACCTCTACAACCGCGAGGTGGCCGGCCGCGTCGTGATTGACGACGAGCTCAAGGGTCGCATCGACGCCTACTACGAGCAGTACGGCGCCAAGGAGGCCTAAACCGGCTCTGCGAGGGGGCGCTCGTCGCAAGCGAGCGCCCCCTCTCTTTGTGTGCCAACGGACGCCCGTGGGGCAGTATCATCAAATGCACAACCGCCGAGAGAGGAATCCCATGGTAGACGAGCAGGAGCAGCACAAAAGACTCATGCACCACATCAACGACCGCGTGAAGCCCATCACCTGCCTCGACGGGCTGTGCATCGTCGGCTGCTCGCCCACGAGCCTCACGCTGCGCACGCGCATCACGAGCACGTCGCTCAACCTGCGGGGCTTCGCCCATGGCGGATGGCTGTTCTCGCTCTGTGACACGGCGAGCGGCGCCTTCGTGTTCTCGCACGGCCTCGACTGCGTGACGCAGCAGGCCTCCATCAACTACCTGCGCGGCGGCGCCCCCGGCGAGGAGGTCACGGCGCGCGTGCGCAACCTGCACATGGGCAAGACCACTATCGTGAACGAGGTCACGCTCACCAACGGCGACGGCGCGGTGCTGGCCGTATGCACGCTCACGATGTTCGTGATGGGCAGGGCGCGCGAATAGGCCAGGCAGTAACCTCCACGGTCACACCAGCTGGCACGCGAAGAGGCCAGGCGAACCTTCGCGCCGGGGTCGATGCGCCCAGCCACCAGGGGTTTACAAAGCCATAAGACGAATCACCGCAGATAGAATGGCTCAACGCAGGCGGGTCAGGGTATAAACCCCCTACCGCTAACCGTGAGATAGGGACAGCTATGGGTTACTCAATCGTCTTCTCCAGCCAAACCGGCAACACCGAGCTCATCGCTCGACGCATCCGCAAGGTCATGGGAGAGGACGGATGCCTTTACTTTGGCTCGCCCGAGCACATCGACGCGAGCGCGAACGAAGCCGACACGCACGAGCCTTCCGCGAACGAAAAGCCCAGCATCGTCTTCGTGGGCTCCTGGACGGACAAGGGCGCCGCCACGCCGGAGGTCACCAACTACCTGCGCTCCCTCGACGGCGCGCGCGTGTTCCTCTTTGGCACCTGCGGATTTGGCGCCTCAGACGAGTACTTCAACGAGGTCCTCACCCGCATTCGCAACGCCATGCCCGCATCGTGCGAGCTCGTGGGCTCGTTCATGTGCCAGGGCAAGATGCCCCAGACCGTCCGCAAGCGCTACGAGGCCATGCTCGCCGCCGCGGCGCCCGCAAGCTCCGAGGCGCGCCGCGCCCAGATGCTCATCGATAACTTTGACGCGGCGCTCGCCCATCCCAACAACGATGACCTGCGCGCCCTCGACGCCGACCTCCGCGAGGCAGGGCTCATCTAGCCTGGCCAGACCGCTCATCCAACAGCAGCTCAGCAATGCCCCCGAGGCCCCCAAGGGCCCCAGGGGCATTGTTCTAGGCAAGCGCCGCCACGGCGAAAAGCGAACTGGGTCGAGGGAGCCGGCTCGGCCCCGCCACAAGGAGCTACTTGTTCTCGATGCTGCCGATGTTGCGCAGCTCGATGTTGATGAGGCCGTTCTCGCCGGTCGAGAACTCGATGAACTCAGGGTTCTCGCCATACTCGGCCGGGAACGACACCTCGATGCCCGTGTCGGTCACGATGCGGTGGCAGCGCACGCGCTTCTGCGCCACGGCGCGCTTGTCCACCGCCACGCGCTCGGGCAGGTGTCGCACATCGGCCGCGGTCTCGAACGCCTTGCGGCAGGGCTCGGAGTCCGCAAAGACCTGCTCTGCCAGCCCCTCGCGCGAGAAGGAGTCCTCGGCGTCGACTTTCTCAGCCACGTAGGCCTTGGCCTTGGAGAGCGCGAGCGCAGTGTTGGCGCCGTGCTCCTCGGCAATCTGCTCCACGATCTCGGTCACGCAGTCGATGGTCTCGCGCGCGCTGGCCTCGCTCGAGCACTGAAGCAGGCCGTCCGGCAGCACGAGCACGTCCTGGCCGTCGATGCTGCGAACCTTGTCCACGTACGAGATCTCGAGGTTGTCGGCGCGCACGAGTGCCCAGCTCGCGAGCTTCTGCGTGGCGGCGGGCAGCACGCCGTAGCGGCGCGCGATGTCGCAGCTCACCACGGTACCGGCCTGGCTCACCTCGTGCACGAAGGCCTTCTTGCCCTCGAGCAGGAAAAGGCCCAGGTAGCGGATGTCATCACCATCGAGGAAGTCACAGATGAGCATGTCGGTGGACTTGGCGCCGTCCGCACGCTGGAGCTCGCCGAACAGGAACTGCGCCATCTCGGCGGTAAGGGGGGCAAACTCCTCGGCGTCGTGAAAGTAGCGGCTCACCTTGGTGGAGAGCGCCGAGTCGCTGGCAAACTTGCCGTGACGGCAGTCCGTGGAGCCCAGGGCCTTCTTGCAGATGCTCGAGACGTAGGACTTGACGGGCTTCTCCTCCAGGTCAAGCTCGGCCTTGGAGTAGACGTTCACGGCGGAGTCGAGGTCCAGCACGTGCAGGATGGCCTTGTTCAGGCGAACGATCATGGGAGCCTCCGTGGGTTCGTTTCTGGTGCGGTTGCGGATGCGTCCGGACGCGACGCGGCCTGGAGACGGCCCGTGCGGGCCGCCGGGCTCGATGACGTGCCACATCGCACGCGAGCGCACCGCGAACGAGCGCGTCCGAACGGCTCGGGGTCTTCATAATGGACGTGTCTAGCACCAATCGCAAGGAGGCTCCATGACAAGGACACTGGTGCCTGAGGCATGGCAAGGCCGAGCGAGCGCCCTCTTCTGTGGTTCGTGCAGGGGCCGCGCTCGCAGCTAGTCCCTCCCGGGGCGCTTGGGTAGGATAGATAGACTCGATTCTCTGGGTGCGCCCCATGGCGCGCCCAACGGGCTTTCTATGCCGAATTCCCGCAACCGGAGCCGGCAGAGGAGCCAGACAACCCCACGGAGGACCATGAGCGACGTCAAGGACACGCAGGCAGCCGCCGCCGCGGCCGAGGCAACCAGCGCAGACCAGGACAGCCAGACGGCCGGCGCGGCGCAGGACCCCATCCTCGTAGAGGAGCAGGCCCACCTCTCCCAGATCTATGCCAAGCTCGAGGCCATCCGCGACGAGCTGGCAGACTCCCTCGAGCACGGACACGCCGAGGCCGCCCAGGACCTCCGCGAGCTCTCGGCTGAGATTCGCCCGGACACCTCGGGCGTTGGCTACGACGAGGTGATGGAGACCCTCGCCGCCATCGAGACCCTCAACGCCGTCATCGACGCCTACAACCAGTACCACGACTTCTCCGTGGACAAGCTGCGCCGCGTCCTTTTGCTCCTGCGCCAGCCCTACTTTGCCAAGGTGCGCCTCAAGATGGGCCCGGACCGTCCCGCGCGCGACGTCTACATCGGCGCCGCCGGCATGACGGATGACCGCTCCCGCCCCCTCATCGTGGACTGGCGCAATCCCGTGGCCGAGACGTACTACAACCAGGAGAACGGCACCACGAGCTACACGGTGAACGGGCGCACCCGCACCGTGGAGCTTGAGCTGCGCCGCCAGTTCGACATCACACGCGACAAGCTCAACATGTACTTCGACACCACCGTGGCAATCGAGGACTCGCTGCTCCTGGGCGCACTCAAGAGCCACCACTCCGAGAAGCTCAAGGACATCACGGCGACCATCCAGCGCGAGCAGAACGAGGTCGTGCGCCACGCAGACGTGCCGGCGCTGCTCGTGAACGGCATCGCCGGCTCGGGCAAGACGAGCGTCATGCTCCAGCGCATCGCCTACCTGCTCTACGGCGAGCGCGAGACCCTCTCCCCCAACCAGGTGCACCTTTTTGGGCCCAACGCCGTGTTTGAGCACTACATCGACAACGTGCTTCCCTCCATGGGCGAGGCAAACCCACAGGTCTACACCTGGCGCGACTTCTGCGAGGCCCAGGGCGCCGGCGGACGCGAGCTGGGCGCGGACACGGACCCGGCCAACCTCGAGCGCCTTGAGTCCGAGCTCGCGAGCCTCGTCATTGGCCCCGGCGACCTGCGCGACATCCGCTGCGGCGACACCACCCTGCTCAAGGCGGGCCAGGTGGCCGGCGCCGTCGAGAAGTTCCAGAAGTTTGGCGTGGGCCCGCGCTTCTGCGCCCTCGTCACCGACGACCTGCACGACCGCGTGAATCGCCGCATCGCCGGCATGGCACGCGACGAGGAGCTGCAGGAGGAGATGCTCGGACTCGACGTTGACGAGCAGGTGCAGGTCTTTGGTGAGACGGTGAGCCCCGAGAACGAGGAGCAGACCGTGGCGCTCACGCGCACGTGGCTGGAGCAGCGCTACGCCGCCGCGCACGAGGAGGTCGACAAGCTCACGTGGCTGCGTCTGGACCGCATCGCCATGCGCATGCTGGGCGAGGCGTCCGTGAGCTCGAGCGAGTGGCTCTATCTGCGCCTGCTCGTGACCGGCCGCGGCGACGTGAACGCCCGCTTCGTCATGATCGACGAGGTGCAGGACTACACGCTCGCGCAGCTCATGGTGCTCGCGAAGTTCTTCTCGCGCGCACACTTCCTCATGCTGGGCGACGAGAACCAGGCCATCCGCGAGGGCACGGCGAGCTTTGGGCAGATTCGCGCGCTGTTCGAGCGCACGCACGGCGGCGTGGACGAGTGCCGCCTGCTCACGAGCTACCGCTCCAGTCCCGAGATCACGGCGCTGTTCAGCGGGCTTGTTGAGATGGGGAGCTCCGTGAAGCTCGCGAGCGTGCATCGCGAGGGCGTGACGCCTCGCATCGAGGCGCTGCCGGACAAGGATGCGTTCGTGACGGCACTGCGTGAGGAGGTCGAGGCGGCGAAGGGCGCCGACGGCCTCACCGCCGTGGTGGCGGCAGACGACGGCGCCGTGAGCTGGCTGCGCAAGCAGCTGGGCGAGGGTGTGCAGGTCATCAAGAACGACCAGGAACTGCCGGCTGTGGGCGTGGTGCTCATGAGCCTGCGCCTCGCGAAGGGCCTCGAGTTCGACCACGTCATCATCCCGGACGCCAGCGCCGAGACCTATCCGGACACCCCGCTCGCCCGCCGTCGCCTCTACACCGCCATCTCGCGTGCCATGCACAAGGTGACGCTGCTCGCACAGGGCGAGCTGAGCCCGCTCGTCTCCGACAAGGCGGCTCTCAGCCTCGGGACTGGGCGTTCTCGATGAGGGCCTGCTTGAGGTCGCTCTCGATCTGACGCATCTGCACCTCGGCGGCCTCGCGCTTGGTGCGGCCGTCCTGCTGAATCTGCATCGTCTCGCGCAGAGTGGCGATAAGCTGCTGGTTCACCTGCTGGAGCGTCTCGATGTCCACGCTGCCGCGCTGGTTGGCGCGCTCGGCGTCCACGGCACCCTGGTGCAGGGCCTGGGCGTTGGCCTTGAGCAGCTTGTTGGTGGTCTCGTCCACCTCGTGCTGCAGGTCAAGCGCCGCACGCTGGTTGGCAAGCCCCAGCGCGATGACCATCTGCGACTTCCACAGCGGGATGGTGGTGGAGATCGTGGTGTCGATCTTGTCCGAGATGGTCTTGTCGGCGCTCTGGAGCACCTTGATCTGCGGCGCCATCTGCAGGCTCACGACACTCACGCGATCAAGATCGTCCAGACGCTTGGAGAACCGCTCGAGCTTGTCCTTGAAGTCCTTGAGCACCTGCGCGCTCATCGGGTCCTGGCTGGAGGCAACTTCTGCCTCCAGCGAGGGCAGCGTGTTGGCATGGAAGTCCGCAAGGGCTTTCTTGCCGGCGGTGACGTAGATCTTGAGCTGACGGTACTGGGCCACGTTTCGGTCGTACATGGTGTCGTACATGGCTATGTCGCGCGTCATCTGCGCCTGGGCGCGCTCAAGCTTCTCGACGATCTCGTCCACCTGCGGGGCAACCTTCTGGTAGCGACGGCGCAGCTTGTCCACGCTCACCACCACCTGGCCGATGATGGGAATCTGCTTGACGCCCTTAAGCTCAGCGTCGTCCACCGTGCCAAGGAGCTCGCGCAAGAGGTCTCCCGCCTCGCCCGTGTCCTTGCTGCGGGTCTTGGAGAGCACGCCGTCGGCGAAGTCCGTCATGGAGAGCTGGGCGTCGCGGCCAAAACTGCTCTCGATGCCGTCCTTGCGGAAGTCGATGTTGGCGGCCAGCTCGTCGGCACGCTTCTGGTCTGCAGGCGAGAGCTGCACGGCCTGCACCTTTGCCGGCTCGATAACCTGCGCCTGAGCCTGCACGGGCACGGCCGCAGAACTCGTGAGGTCTGCGAGGGTGAACTTGGCAGCGCCGGCCTGGGCGGTGGTCGTGGTTGCCGGGGTCGCGACGGACTCGGGCGCGGCAGCCGGCGCCGCCTCCACCACCACCTGCTGCGCGGGAACGGCAGGTGCCGGCTCCGGCGCCCCCATCAGGTCTGCCAGAGATACCTTAGTCGGATCGTCTGCCATATGAGCCTCCTAGCTCGTCAGGTCGTTCGTTGTAGTCCCTTATGCCCCCCGCGCGGCCTTGCGGCCGGGTGATTTCCCACATTCGGGCGACAAATCTGCCGAGCGGCTCGGCCGCGCGCGCTCGTGCACCGGGCGCGTCGTGAGGCTGCGGCGCCGGAACCCATATGCCACCGCACGCCTTGCACCTACCTGCACCCTACGACCCAGTGACCTCGTGCGCATGTGTCTCACTTCACCGCCGCGATGAGCGCCTGCATGGCGTCGTTTCCGGGAAGCTCCACCGCGGCGGGCACGCGCTCGGCAATGCCGGGAACGCCAAAGCGGCTCGCGCTGTCCGTACCCAGCTGCGAGGCTCCGCGGAAGCCGTGTCGCTCCCACGCGAGCCTCTGCACGTCATCGCTCTTGAGGAAGTCGCGCAGCTTGTCGCCATTGTCATCCAGCGACACCAGCACATGGGTGCTCCATTCGGTGGGCGTGGTATAGGCCACCACCAGCTGGTCCTTCACCTGCCTGAAGAGGTCTGGCTGGTTCACGGAGAGGTCCAGCACCTGGCTCTCATAGCCCACCATCATGGGCTTGGAGCCCTCCCCCAGCGTAAGGAACTGGCTGAACGAGTCCTCGGAGCTCGTCTCCATCCAGCCACTCTTCTGGAACACGGCGCGAATCATGTCCGCGTCGCGCGCCACGCTCTCCGCCGTGGCGGGCTGGCCGCCGTTGAGCGCCGTGGCCACGAGGGCCGCCCACTCGTTGCCGCTGTTGGACTGCGCCGGGTCTGTGCTGTCGATGCGGAACTGGCCGTAGCCGTTCGCGTAGCCCAGGTCTGCCCAGGTCTTGTTGTCCACCATGGCGTTTACCGCAGCTACGGCGTCCAGCTTGTAGACGTCTCCGTCCTTGCTCATGATTCCCGAGCCCACGAGGGCGTCGGCCACATCCTTGTAGGTATAGACCACGATGGGCGAGTTGAGCACGATGTCGCTCGACTGCGCCCGCACGCCCTGGGCCTGGCCATACGCAACGGCCGCCTGCGACGACGGGAACAGGTAGTCCATGCCCGTACGGTCGGCATCCATCATGGCAAGAGAGCCGGCCTTCTTGTACGAGATGTCCAGGCCCACCTTCTGGGCGAGCTCGCTGAACTGATCGTCCTCGAACAGAGAAATCTTCTCGCCGCCGAGGTAGCCCGTAATGCCTGTGGGCTCAACTGGTGCCGGTCTGGAGCGCTGCCACAGGAGCGCCCCTCCCGCCACGAGCACCGCAACCACCACGCACGCTAGGCCGATGAGCTTACTTCTGGACATGGTCATCCTCCAAAGCAGGTGACGAGGGCGCGGGAGACGCTGCCGACGCGGCGGCAGTCGAAGGCGCCCCGGGTGCCGGAGCGGACGTCGAGACCACCGAGATCGCGTCCGGCGCGACAACAGGCACGCCCGGCGTGGCAGACGGAGCCGACGCCGAGGCCGCCGGGCTCTCGTCCGGCGTATAGCCGTCCATCTCCATGAGGCGCCGCACGGCATCTGAGTCCGCCGAGAGCTCGGCGACCTTGGCCCCCGCCGCACGGGAGAGCTCGCCTTGCGCCGCGCCCCGGAGCGACGCCAGGGCCTCCATCACGTCGCCGTGCGCACGAGCGGCCTCCTCGCCCGTCGTGGCATGTTCGATAGCCAGGTAGTTCTCGAGCACAGACTCGCACTGCTCGCCATAGGTTGCCAGATAGTGCGAAAGACGCCGATACGTGGCAGGCTGGCGCTCCACATAGGACGCGAGGCGCTCGAGGTCCGCCGCGAGCTGCCTTGCCTCCATGCGCACGTCCTCCGAGCTTGCGCCGGCGCCAAGCTGGCGCACCTTGCCCTCGAGCCGGCGCGCCTCCGCGATGCGACCCGCCGCGGCCTCCCCGTTGGGCACGAGGCTCGCCGCCACGTCGCCCAGCTTGGACTCGGGCACAGCGAGCGTGCTTACGCCCAGGTAGAGCAGGGCGGCAACAACGGCACCCGCCGCAATGCCCGCAACGCCCCCTATGAACCAGACGCACGCCAGGCCACCGACCACGCCGGCGAGAGCACCCACCACGTAACTCATGCGGCGCTCACCTCGCTGAGCGCCCGACGAACCCAGCGCCCAGGGCGAGCATGTGGCACACGTGCGGCCCGGCAGCCCTTGCCCGATGCCCGACGTTGCTCGCACGCGGCCTGCCACTCGCACATAGCCTGGCGCACGCAGGCGCCCCTCCCACGGCCACCCATCAGTTGTAGCCCTTCACCGTGCGGAACACGGCAGCCAGGTCGCCCTCGCGTCCATCGAAGGTCTTGCCGTTCGTATGCTCCGAGAGCTCGTCGAGCTGCGTGGGGTCGGCGTCGCCAAACATGATGGAGAAGACGGGGACATCGAGGCCGGAGGCGTCGTAGTCGCTCAGGAACGCGTCACGGTCCCCGGTGTCGGACATGCCGTCCGTCATGAGCACGATGGCAACCGTGCGGCCCTGTGCCTCGCCCGACGCCTTGATCTTGCCCAGCGCCTCGTCCAGGCCGGCGTAGATGTTCGTGCCGCCGGTGGCGTCGGTGCTCTGAGCCTTGGAGAGCAGGTCCGCGGTGTCCGCGCCCTTGGCCTCCACCTCGCCCAGCACGTGGCTGGAGAACGGGATGAGGACGTTCACGTCGTCTGCGGCGGGCTGGATCATGGACTTGGACGCCTCTTCCGGGTCGAGCGCCTGTGTGAGACCACCCACCACGCCGCTCTTGCCCGGGCCGTACATGGAGCCGGAGTAGTCCACCACCCACACGGTGAGCGAGGGGCGGCGAAGCCTGGTCTGGTAGAGGTCGAGGGCCTTGGTGGTGACGTCCGCGGCGGGCATGGGCACGGCCTTGAGCACGGAGGAGTCCGTCGAGATGCCCCAGTCCGCGCGAAACGCCTGCTTGACGCCATCATCGTCCGGGTTGGCCACGCGGCCGCCCAGCCCCGTGCGCCTGCCCACGCGCTCCAGCTCGAGCTTAGCGTCATCGGAGGAGAGCGCCTGCTGGAAGCTCGAGAAGGCGCCGTCCTTGCCCTGGCCACGGTCCACATAGCCAAGCGGGCTATCGGAGACGGCGATGCCGTCGGCCGGGCAAATCACGAGCAGGGGCTCGCGACCCGCCGCCTCGAGCTCCTTGTTTGCCTGAGCCACGAGTGACTCGTAGTTCACCATGGCAGGATGGGCATCGGGGTCCCTCACCACCATGTCCTTGAGCCAGTCGGAAGAGCCGCTCGAGCGGTCCTGGCCCGAGAGCAGCGAGGTCATCTTCTGCTGGAGGTCGGCATTGTCCAGGTCATCTGCCGTAAGCGGCGTGTCCTTGCCAGAGAGCGCGGTGAGGAAGGCCAGGTAGGCCGAGGCGCCGCTGTTGGACTGCGTGGCGCTCGTCATGGCAAAGGAGAGCTTGCCGGAGGTCACCGCGTCGATGATCTGGGACGTGGCGACGGGCTTGGTGGCGCCCGTGTCGTCCGCCCAGCCAAGCTCGATTGCCTTGGACTTGGCCACGCCCAGCACCACCGGCGTGGTGGAGGTGGACTGCGCGTTCTTCACGAGGTGGCCGGTGTCGCCCATGGTGAGCCAGATGGAGGAGGCGGGCCACACGGCATCGTAGTCGTCTCCGCCGCCCTGGAGCATGCCCATGATGTCGAGCGAGCCCATGTAGTGCAGCTCCACGGTCACGCCCGAGGCATCGACGGCCTTCTGGATGGCCGCGGCGGCCTCCTTGTTCTCGGAGCCGGAGGCAACCTTGAGGGTCTCCTTGGCACCGCCGGAGGACGGCGTGAAGGTCTGTACGTTGTCCGTGATGGCGGGCGTGCCCTCGCCGCCCTGCTGGCCGGCACCTTGACCGCCAGAGCAGGCCGCGAGCAGCGCGACGCAGGCTAGCGCCACAGCGGCCATGAGCAGTACGTGGGCCCAGCGCCGCCCGGAACGCGAGCCTCCCGCCGTGTACCTATGAGCGCGCATAGAGCCTCCAGTCGCTGGATTGATGCGTTAAGTCATCATCCCCCTGTAACCGGACACTTTTTGTAAGCGAGCTGTAAGCAGCGTCGAGCGGGCAGCGGGAGGATGCGGCGGGCACTGGCTTCGGCGGCGTTCCCCCATGCCTCCTCCCTCGCGCGAAAATGCCTCGCAACCATCAACATCAAGTCACGTCGCGGTCCGTATAGGGTACCCTGCGCAGTAGTTAACACACCGCGCCGCGCAGCCGACGCAATCGCCCGCGTTCCGTTCGTGGCGCCAGGCGCACCTCGTTCGCAGTGCCAAGTGCGCCCCGCCCACAACGCCAAACGCGCCTCGCTCGCGACGTCAGAGACAGGAGAGGACCCATGACAAACACGCAAGACGGACAGAAGCTCATCAAGGCCCTGGAGGACCGCTTCACCTGCAAGCGCTACGACCCCAACGGCCATGTGTCAGACGAGGACTTCAACCTCATCCTGGAGAGCGCCCGCCTCTCCCCCAGCTCCTTTGGCTTTGAGCCGTGGAAGCTGCTCGTCATCGAGGACAAGGGCCTCGTGGACGAGATCCGCGCACAGGCCTGGGGCGCCAAGAAGAACGCCGACCGCACGGTGGTGATCCTCGCCCGCCGCGGCGTTGACGCCAAGAGCCAGTGGGTGCAGCACATCTGCCACGACGTGGAGGGCATGGACGACGAGGGCACGGCCGCCAAGCTCGACAAGTTCGCCGGCTTCCAGCGCGACGAGATCCGCGTGGCCGAGAGCGCCCGCACGTTGTTCGACTGGGCAGGCAAGCAGACCTACATCGCACTGGGCAACATGATCACGATGGCCGCCGTGCTGGGCGTGGACGCCACGCCCGTCGAGGGCTTCAACCTGAACAAGCTAGAGGAGCTGCTTGTGGGACGCGGCCTGTACAACCCCAATGACTGGGGCGTCTCGGTGCTGGCGCAGTTTGGCGTGCACGACCCTACGCACCGCATGAGCCCCAAGACCCGTCGCCCGATGGACGAGGTCGTCGACTGGGTGAAGTAGGGAGCGGACACTCGGCCCGGCGACGCAGCTCGGCCGCCCAACCACGAAACGCCTCCTGTCTGCGCGGTCGGGGCGTCGCCGGCAAGCTGGTGGAGCGTGCCGGCGACGCCATCGAGACGGACGGCCCGCACGCGCGCACCGGCACCTCCCCCACCTGATAGGGCCGCAGCACGTCCGCCAGACTCGGTGGCATCTCGATGTCAGCGTCCGAGAAGGTCTCGAACTCGCGCACGATGGCGCGGAAGCCAGCGCTGCGATCAAGCCGCACGCCCTCGGCCTTCTTGAGCAGGCCGTCCACAAAGAGCGCCAAGCCATCCGGCAGGCCGTCCACGCCGCCCGCGAGCTCGGTGACTTCTACCTCGAGTCCCTCGCCCACCTCGCCCAGGTCATGCAGGCCATCGGTAAGCAGCCGGTAGAGCAGCTCGTCATCGCTCTCGTCAAAGTGCAGGTCGCCGGCCACGCCCTGGAAGTAGCACTCCACCACGTCTTGCGCGTGATACTCGGCCGCAAGGTCGCGCGGGGGCTGGCCCACGCGCCGCGGATCGTACAGGGCCAGGCGCGCGCCACCATAGCTCACGAAGGCACGGCAGGTCACCAGTCCGTCATCGAGCCCAATTATGAATGTGAAGGCAGGAACCGGCGGCACGAGCGCACGGAGCGCCGGCGGGGCCGAGAGCGCCGTGACCTGCTCGAGGGCCGGCAGCACGCTTGACCACATACGTGGCCTTGCCGCTACGAACCCGCAGCTTGAGCAGCCAGGTCTGGGAGTCAGGCGCCCCATAGGGAGAGGACGAGGCGCGCACGAGGGTTGCGAGGAGCTCCACCGGCTCCCGTGGCCGAGCGGGCCCGTCGCCGTCGCGAAGGGCGCGTGGCTTGCGCGCGTCGCCCACGCGCCCCGTCACCGCGTCTGCCAAGAGCGCGGAAATCTGAGGGCTCGTGGACCGCGCGGGCATACGGCCAACACCACACGTGCGCGGGGATGACACATACGGGGCACGCGCCCCCAGCTCGGGCGCATAGAAAGCAGACGCGCCCAGCCCAGGCTCGCGCGACGCATCAGGCTCGCCCGCACCAGCCAGATACCGCAGCGCCAGCGCCATCTCGTGTTTGCACATGCCACGGCCCGAGCCGTCCACCGGGCATTCGCAGGAATAGTCGAGGACGTCTCCCTCGGCCGTGTCCAGCGACACGCGCACGCGGTAGCCGGCACCCGGATGGGAGGAGCGGACCAGACCGGACAGATAAACCGCGCTCGCGATGGCGCCGGCCTCGACGTTGCACGAGAGCACGCTGCCGCTCGCGACGAGCTTCTCCGCCCTGCCAAAGGTGGAGGCATAGGCGCCCATACCGCGTAGCCGCTCAATCAGGTCCATGGCACCACCCTCCCCCGCGGGTTTCCGTTCCCGGCCGATTCTAGTGAACGTTGCAACACCCTTGATTGGAAAGGGTGTTTACGATGGGCAGCGAATTCGATGGAACCGTCTACGGAAAGCCGAGGGAGACGCAGGAGGTGCGTAGGGCAAGATACCCCGAGCTCGTCTCCGGCGGCATGAGCTTCACGCAGGCGGCCAAGTCGGTCGGCGTCTCCAAGTGCACCGGCAAGGTTTGGGGGAACGGGCGCACGAGGTCGACCGGCCGCGACGAGCGCGCTCTCGTGGACTGGTATCGTGGAGACATGGAAGAACCTAAGAAGATAGACGGCTGCCATCTCTCTCGGGTATTGACCGATGATTGGAGCGCCATGCTCACCACCGAACGCCTCGTCCTGCGCGATTGGCTCGACACCGACGCCCCGGCGCTCTATGCACTCGCCTCAGACGCTGCCGTGAGTTCTCCGGCAGGCTGGCCGGCGCACGAAAGCGAGGCGCAGAGCCTTGATATCCTGCGCGAAGTACTGCGCGGATGGGAGCACTACGCCATCGTGCTGAGCGAGGATGCCCCGAGCGGCGAGCCAGAAGGCACGCTCGTTGGTGCCATCGGACTCAAGACCGCCGAGGACAGCGACCTTGTAACGGCGTCGACTGAATACGAGATCGGGTACTGGACCGGCCGCCCCTACTGGGGTCGCGGATACATGCCCGAGGCGATGCGCGCGCTCATCGAGCATGCCCAAAACGACCTTGGTGCGACGCGCATCTGGTGCGCCCACTATGTTGGGAACAACAAGTCGCATCGCGTGATGGAAAAATGCGGCATGGTCTTTGATCGTGAGCGCCTGAACATGCCCGTTGAGCTGCTAAATGAGGTGCGCGACGAAATTGTTATGCGCCTCGACCTCGCCTAACGTCACCGCAGAATCCGTCGCAGCTTCCACCGCATGTTGCATGCTCAGAACGCGCTCGCAACGATTTCGTTGACCGGACAGGGCTTTAAAGCCAAAACTCCCCCTCGATGGGCATGCCGTATCGACGCGCCGCTTCCTTTCTTGAGATTCTCTTGAGAATTGCCGCCCACACACGACGAGAATGCACGGGAGCGAAGTAGGCGGCCAGCGCCGATGCCCCCCGCCGAGAGCCCCGTCGAGCAGGCTAAACACGCAATACCCCCCCGAATATACCGCGCAGTGACTTCATGCCCGGCTTTGTCCGAAGCTGGAATACGCCCACGCTGTCATAGAACGCCCCCCTCGCCGGTACTTCCCGAAGGGGACCGACTCGGGCGCATGCCCGGAGGGCCACCTCGACGCCGTCGCC